>LSQX01312403.1_pt1 | contig 142008 bp, 113 predicted proteins | sample 654561 | NCBI WGS metagenome assembly LSQX01 (sample SAMN04489861, study PRJNA283612) | anaerobic digester metagenome | isolation source: 4 biogas reactors fed with cattle manure at either 37C or 55C with and... | place: Denmark: Kongens Lyngby | collected 2014 | reverse complement strand
TCCGATTTTATAAGGGGCCAAGACACAAAGTTCTTCAACCGCAATTAAAATCCTGATTTGCGATTAAAAAAAACAAGCAAAGGATATTATTTACTGATCTCGTAATAACACACTTTAGGAGAACTGATCTTTTCTTCTTTTTTCAGTTTTTTAATTGCTTTATCAATATCAGCCTTATCCACACCTGATTGTGCAGCAATTTCACCGGCTTTCATAGGTTTACCAGTCTCGCGTAAAGTTTTCAAAACTACTTCTGTTGCTTCCATGTTATGTTTATTTTAAATGTTATAATTCTGATTTTCAATCAAATAGCTATACCATTAATCAGAGTATTTAAATTAAAACCTGATAATTACATTAAAAAATCCTGATTTATTAATCCAATAGGTGTACTACCAGTCCGCTTCTAAGTTTAGGTTCGAACCATGTAGTTTTCGGCGGCATAATATTTCCGGTATCGGCAATATCAATCAGTTGCTTCATTGAAACAGGATATAATGCAAATGCCACTTTCATTTCTCCGCTATCAACACGTTTTTCAAGCTCCTCCAATCCACGGATGCCTCCAACAAAATCAATTCTGTTACTGGTTCTAAGATCCTTGATATCAAGCATTTCGTCTAAAACTTTTTGTGATAAAATCGTAACATCAAGTACGCCTACAGGATCATTATTGTTGTAAGTACCTTGTTTTGCCGTCAAAGAATACCACTCCCCATCGAGGTACATGCCAAAATTATGTAATCTATCTGGTTTATAGATATCCTTTCCTTTAGGTTCGATCACAAAAACATCTTTCAATTTGTTAATAAATGTTTCTTTATCCAAACCATTTAAATCCTGTACAACCCTGTTATAGTCAATAATAGTAAGCTGATCATCAGGGAAAAGTACTGCAAGAAAATAATTATATTCTTCATCGCCACGATGATTTGGATTTTTTGTTCTTTTTTCATTTCCTACCAGTGCAGCCGCCGCTGTACGATGATGACCATCAGCCACATAAAAATAAGAGATCCTGGCAAACAGCTCTGTAAGTTTATCATTTATGTTTTTATCGGCAATTACCCAAAAATGATGTCCAACACCATCAACAGCAACAAAATCATATACAGGCTTTTGTGTTGACACTATCTTAGCAACTATTTCATCAATTTCTGCTTCAGCAGGATAACTAAAAAACACTGGTTCCATGTTAGCATTTGTAATACGTACATGATTCATACGGTCTTCTTCTTTATCCTTGCGGGTAAGCTCATGCTTTTTTATTATCCCGTTCATATAGTCATCCACCGAAGCGCAGCCTACAATACCATATTGGGTTTTTCCGAACATAGTCTGAGCATAAATATACAAATGCTCTTCCTTATCCGGGATCAGATAACCTTTGTTCTTAAAAAGCTCAAAATTTTCTTTTGCCTTGTCATATACTGGTTGTGAATGAATATCAACCGATTCAGGCAAATCAATTTCAGGTTTAATAATATGTAAAAGGGAATATTCATTGCCTTTGGCTTCCAATCTTGCTTCTTCGGAGTTTAATACGTCATACGGGCGTGATGCCACATCTTTTGTTATTTCTACCGGAGGTCTCAGTCCTTTGAATGCTTTTAATATAGCCATATTAATTAGTTTTAATGATTATGAATATTTTGATTTTTAAAAATTTGGGGGCAAAGATACTAATTCAAGAGGAACGGGAGGCTAATAGTAAGCCTCGAAAAAAGAATCGTTTTGGTATTTATAACGTGACAACGCTTTAAATACAGTTTCGCTTATTAATCAGGCAAATGATATTGCTGTTATTTTCTTCGCAATCAGAAGATAATAACACTTTTCCAAAACCGGAAAACAATAGGTTCAAATATCCGGGAAAATATTAAAAGATTAAAAAGTTTTATTGATTCTGAAAAGAAATGATGGCAGCTACCAGATAAATTGATTTGTTTAAATGAAGAAGCCACTAAAAAGCAGCTTCTTCTCATTATTATTTTTCTTCATCAAATCTTTCGGCTCTCTGCAAAGAGCCAATAAGAGCACCTATCATTTTAGTAAGCTCCATTAGCTGATTGCGGGAATAATCTTCGTCTTCATTACTTAAATAATCAAGTTGCCTGGCTATTGAAGTGTAAACCAAACAACTACGCACCATGCTCTTGGCAATTTTCAAATGGTTAATAAACTGACTCCTATTCAGTGCAGAACCCTCAGCTATATTCAATGCAATTTTTTGTGCTGAGGAATTAAATCTTTTCGATAGCAAACCATATTCTTTTTCATAAAGCGGTAGTGTGTGTTTGATTACCCAAGTTGAGTAATCCAGTGCTTTCCGGTATACCCTTAATTCTTCAAACCTGAAAAATGTAAAAGTTCTTTCGAGTTCTGCATCCATTTTCAAAGGTATTTTGTGATAATAGTAAAAATAAAAAGTAATAAATGTAAATCGAGTACAAATATACAAATACCTTGCTGAGAAAACAATTAATTTACTTTGAAAGTGTCGTCGCCATGTAGTATAAAATTCACAATTTGAGTAGCAGCAGCAAGGCCTGCATTAATATTAGCCTCTGCTGTTTGAGCGCCCATCTTCTTAGGAGTAAAGAAAAATCTGCCTGCAAATTCTTCTTCTATCTTACTCTTACAATCCGGAGCAATATCTGACAGATAACCAAAATCTTTGCGTTCAGCAAACATTTTCAATAATCCATCTTCATCAATAACTTCCTTACGAGCTGTATTAATAAGTGTAGCTCCTTCCGGCATTCTTGAAAGCAGCTCGTAATTAATAGATTTAATCGTTTTGGCATTTGCCGGAATACTCGCAGAAATAAACTGGCATGTAGAATATAATTCTTCAAGATTCCCAATATAGTTAATTCCATCATCTTCAATAACTTTTCTGGGTTTTGAAGGAGAATAGGCATATACTTTCATACCAAAGCCTTTTCCAATTCTTGCAACATTTTTGCCTATGTTTCCATATGAATGTATACCAAGGATTTTACCCTTTAATTCAGTTCCTGCTGAGCCGCTAAATCCCTTGCGAATATAATATACCATCATACCTATGGCTAATTCAGCAACTGCATTTGAATTCTGTCCCGGAGTGTTCATGGCAACAATTTTATTCTCGGTTGCAGCAACAGTGTCAATATTATCATAACCGGCACCAGCACGAACGACTATCTTTAAATCTTTGGCTGCCTCAATAACCTGTCTGTTAACGTTGTCGCTTCTGATAATAAGAGCATTCACGTCCTGAACGGCTTTAATAAGATCATTGTGATAAGTGTATTTCTCAAGCGTTACAAGTTCAAAACCTGCATCTTCTATAATTTTTTTAATTCCTTTCACTGCAACTGAAGCAAAAGGTTTCTCTGTGGCTAACAAAACTTTGATCATAATATTTCTTTTTGTTTTAAATTTAATTAAATTACATTAACCTGAATATCATGCATTTAACTTTTCATATTCTTTAATAACATCAATCAATGCAAGAACGCTTTCCTTTGGTAAAGCATTATAAATTGATGCGCGGAAGCCACCTACTGAGCGGTGTCCTTTCAGGCCTACCATTCCTTTTGATTGAGCAAAACTAATAAAATCGGCTTCTTTATCTTTGTATTGTTCTTTCATAACAAAACATACGTTCATTACCGAACGGGAATTTTTTTCAGCAGTTCCAACAAACATTCTGCTATTATCAATAGTTTCATAAAGCAAATTTGCTTTTTCATGATTAATTTCTCTCATTTTTACAACACCACCCATTTCTTTAACCCATTTTAAAGTTTCTTTCACCGCAAAAATTGGAAGACAGGGAGGAGTATTGAACATAGAGCCACTAGCAATGTGGGTTTTATAGTCAAGCATGCTTGGAATAACTCTTTCAACTTTTCCAAGAATATCTTCTTTAATTATTATAAAAGTAACACCAGCCGGACCAGTATTCTTCTGTGCACCACCATATATCAATGCGTATTTTGAAATATCAATTGGGCGACTCAGAATATCTGACGACATATCGCAAATCATTGGAACCGAACTTACAGGATCCTCATGGATTTCAGTGCCATAGATAGTATTGTTAGACGTAAAATGGAAGTAATCAGCATCTTCAGGGATTTTATAATCTTTTGGTATATAGCTGAAATTTTTATCTGCTGATGAACCAATAATAGCTACTTCACCAAATAATTTAGCTTCTTTTATTGCTTTCTTTGCCCAAACCCCTGTTTCGAGATATGCTGCTTTTTTACTCATCAGATTGTAAGGAACCATGCAAAACTGCATACTTGCTCCTCCTCCAAGGAAAAGAACATGATATCCTTCGGGAATATTCAGAAGTTCTTTGAACAGTGCTACAGCTTCGTCAATAATAGCCTGAAAATCTTTACTTCTGTGAGAAATCTCCAGAATTGACAATCCGCTGTTATTTAGATCGAGTATTGCTTTTGCAGTATTTTCAATAGCAATTCGAGGTAGGATTGAAGGTCCTGCATTAAAATTGTGTTTCTTCATAATTAAATAATTTAGGTTTATAGATCAATTAGAATTATGTGTGTTTTTTTGTTTTAGCAAAAATAAGGATTTTCCCAATACTAAATCAAAACATTAAAATAATAGCTAAAAATTAATAAGGATTCTAAAAAATAATAAGTTTGCAAAAAAAGTCAATTCATGGCAAAATACGGTAAATGGATAGGCGGAGGGCTGGGTTGGGCTTTGGGCGGACCAATCGGTGCTCTGCTTGGTTTCATTTTTGGCTCTATGTTCGACAGCATGCAATCGGGTGAGTTTGAATACAAGCCTACTGAAAAGCACCCACGTACACAAATAGGGGACTTTAGTATTTCGCTTCTGATACTTACAGCAGCTGTAATGAAAGCCGATGGCAAAGTGATGAGATCAGAACTCGATTATGTAAAAAAGTTTTTTGTTCATAACTTTGGTGAGACCGAAACCGCAAATAAAATGTTGCTACTGCGGGAGTTACTCAAACAAGATCTGGATTTAAAGGGTATCTCAACCCAGATAAAACAATTTATGGCTTATCCTGAAAAACTACAGCTGCTTCATTATCTTTTTGGAATATCGCTGGCTGATGAACGCGCTAACAATCAGGAAATCAATGTTATTCAGCAGATCTCAGTATTAATTGGAATTAGCAGCGTTGATTTTCAGTCAATTAAGTCAATGTTTATAAAAGACACTGATTCAGTTTATCGTGTTCTTGAAATATCACCAAATGCAACCGACGAAGAAGTAAAAAAGGCATATAGAAAAATGGCTTTGAAATATCACCCTGATAAGGTAAGTCATTTAGGTGAAGATATTCAGAAAGCTGCTAAAGAGAAATTTCAGGAACTAAATGCCGCTTATTCCGAAATTAAAAAGCAAAGGGGTATTACCTGAAAACATTTCTACAGAAATATCAGATTTAAATTTCAGCGCTTCTCCAGAAGTGCAATATTCTCAATATGATAGGTATGCGGGAACATATCTACCGGTTGAACCCTTAACACTTTGTATTCATTAGCTATAAGAGCTATGTCCCTTGCCTGAGTTGCCGGATTACAACTTACATATACAATTCGTTCAGGGTTTATTTCCAGTAATGCTTTCACAACATTTCCGTGCATACCAGCCCTTGGCGGGTCAGTAATAACAACTTCAGGACTTCCGTGCAATGCCACAAAATCAGAATTCAGAACCTTTGCTATATCTCCCGATATAAATTTCACATTCTTTAAATTATTAAGAATGGCATTTTCGCGGGCATCAGCTACTGCTGATCCAGAATATTCAATCCCAACCACCTCTTTTGCCTGTCGGGCAATAAATGCTGCGATAGTACCTGTGCCCGAATAAAGGTCGTAAACCAGCTCATTTCCGGCAAGGGCTGCCATTTCAACAGTTATCTGATAAAGTCGTAAAGCTTGTGTAGTGTTGGTTTGAAAAAACGACAGAGGTCTTATCCTGAATTTCAAATCATCCATAACCTCGGTGATATATGGATTCCCACTATAAAGAACTACCTTCTGATCGTCAAGACTGTCATTGAGCTTAGTATTAACAATATACATCAGCGAGGTAATCTGTGAAAAACTTTCTGCCAAATAATCAAGCAAAGCATGAATTTTTTCCTGATCATTTTGACTAACAACTAATATCACCATTACTTCACCGTTACTGGAATTCCGTATTACAAGATTTCTTAGAAATCCCGTATGTTTCCGATGATCATAAAATGAATAATTATGCTGCTGTGCATATTCTTTTACAGCCAGTCTGATACTGTTTGATGGCTCAGGCTGGAGATGGCATGTTTTTATGTCCAAAACTTTATCAAAAAGACGGGGAATATGAAATCCAAGCCCATTAAGATCTTTCTGATCCAAATCTGACATATCATTATCAGTAAGCCACCTCCGGTTTGAAAAGGTATATTCAAGTTTATTACGATAATGCGTGATATTAGCTGAACTCACTGGTTCAGACAAAGTAGGGAATTCAAATTTACCTATTCGCTGAAAGTTATCTGCAATATTCTGTTTTTTGAATTCCAGTTGATACTGATAATTTACATGCTGCCACGAACATCCGCCACAAATACCAAAGTGTTCGCAAAAAGAGTTCACACGAAAAGGAGAATATTTATGAAACCTTATTATTTTCCCTTCGCTAAAGGATTTCTTTTTGCTTACTATCTGAATATCAACAATATCTCCGGGTGCTGCAAATGGAACAAAAATAACCATTCCATCATATTTGGCAACAGCTTTACCATCGTTTCCAACACTAATTATTTCTGCTTTTTCAATAAGAGGAAGCTTTTTTTTTGCCATTTTACGGATTTTAATCAGTATGATTTATATTTCTTGCAGCAAAATGTTTTGAATCACCCCATTCATTGTAACCAATTGTTTCACCAATCATTTTAATCCGGGATTCCAGGTAAGACCGGCTGTCTTCAGGATCTTCAGTAATACCGGGTTTATCAGCATACAGCATATAATCTTCACGGTATTTTAGCGATGTAAGATTAGGCATGATGACATTAGCACCATACAGTATTGCTTTTTCCCGCCCCTGTGGATCAAGGGTCTGCATTGCAGTAGTTGCTGCAATATTTATATCTTTCATAATAATCCTGAGCAGGGCAACCATTTTCATACTGAGATTAAAACGTTCAGTGCGGGACAAAAGCTGATCACTATATTTATATAAAGGAGTTTGTTCATGCTCAATATATGGTCCCATCCCTACCATATCAATATCAAAATTTTTAAAAAACATCAGATCTTCAGCAAGGTTCTCAATTGTCTGGAAAGGCAGTCCTATCATTACTCCCGTACCAACCTGATATCCCGATTTTTTCAAACTGTGCAAAGCTTCAAGCCTTCGGTCGTAGCAGTGTAAAGCATTATGCGGATGTAGTTTTTCAAAAAGTTTACGGCTTGATGTTTCAATCCTCAACAAATAACGATGGGCACCACAATCATACCAATAACGGTAGGTTTCCTCAGTTTGCTCACCCATTGACAAGGTAATTCCTAATTTACCCCCCGACAGTTGTTTAATACTTTGCAACAAACCTCCAATCCTTTTTATAAAAGCCTTGTCATTTCTTTCGCCCGATTGAATAACAAGTGAAGCATACTTATTTTCCCAGGCAAATTTAGCAGCTTCAAGTACTTCATCATCAGTTAATTCGTATCTACCAGTTTGTGTATTTCCAGCCCTTACTCCACAGTAAAAACAATTTTTCTTACAACGATTTGAATATTCAATCAATCCACGAAAATAAACCTTACGTCCTACATATTTAGCTTTGATCTCAGCAGCCTTTTTAAAAACAACAGCACTCTCTTCTTCTGAAGAACTCAATAACCTGACAAGGTCTTCTTTGGTCAGGATTTCTTTATTTATTATAGCGTCAATAGAAGTTTCCAACATTTTAAAAGATCATTATTCTGCAAAAATACACTAAATGCTCTAATTATTAACATCAAATCAGACACGTTCACCACATAAACCTGCACGTTTATTAAATAAACACCAACGTTCACATAAACCAGCTACACGTTCAGATTTGTTATCTTTATATTTGTACTGGGATTTTGGTAAAAACTTTGTTTGAGTGATGTCGAACAAGTTTTTTTGTTACAAAGTTCATTCCATCCTTCCCTTCCCCCTTCCTAAAACAACATCACACAAAACCCGCACACACTGCGGGTTTTGCTTTTAAGTATTTATATTTTTAGAAAACATGAGATCACATTAGCGATTTGAAGTATGTAAAAACATTTGCACACAGAAATTTTGTTTATTTTTGCAAATTCTTTTGAAAAGACAATTAATGACCAAGATAAATATAACATTACCTGATAATTCAGTTAAACAATTCCCCAAGGGAATAACTTCTCTTGAAATTGCCGGCACCATCAGTGAAGGGCTGGCACGCAATGTATTAGCTGCAAAAGTAAACAATGAGGTTCAGGATGCAACACTTCCAATAAATACTGATGCCACTCTGCAATTGTTAACCTGGAACGATGAGGAAGGTAAAGCTACAATGTGGCATTCATCAGCACATCTGATGGCTGAAGCTATTGAGCTACTTTATCCGGGTGTAAAATTTGGAATAGGTCCTGATATTGAAAACGGATTTTATTATGATATTGATTTCATGGATTATTCAATATCTTCCGATGATTTTGAAAAAATAGAGCAGAAAATGCTTGAGCTTGCCCGTGAAAAACAAACTTTTAAACGACGTGAAGTCTCTAAAGCAGAGGCATTGGAATATTTCACACGCAAGAATGATGAATATAAGGTAGAACTTATAAACGAACTGGAAGACGGGCATATTAGCTTTTATGAATCAGGTTATTTCACTGATTTATGTCGCGGTCCACATCTTCCGGATACCAACCCGATAAAAGCAGTGAAATTGTTAAATATTGCCGGCGCATACTGGCGTGGCGATATTAGCCGAAAACAATTAACCAGAATTTACGGTATAACATTTCCAAAACAAAAAGAGCTTAACGATTATCTTGAATTACTTGAAGAAGCCAAAAAGCGTGATCACCGTAAATTGGGCAAAGAACTTGAATTATTCACCTTCTCACAAAGGGTTGGTCAGGGGCTACCTTTATGGCTTCCAAAGGGTGCAATTTTACGTGATAAACTTGAGCAGTTCCTGAAGAGGGTTCAACACAAAGCAGGGTATGAGCAAGTTATAAGTCCGCATATTGGGCATGTAGATCTTTATAAAACATCAGGGCATTACGATAAATACGGAGAAGATTCATTTAAACCGATAAAAACTCCAGTTCCTGATGAAGAGTTTTTCCTAAAACCAATGAACTGCCCTCATCATTGCGAAATCTACAGAAGTAAGCCCCGGTCATACAAAGACCTTCCCATACGTCTTGCAGAATTCGGGACAGTATATCGTTACGAACAAAGTGGGGAGCTGCATGGATTAACACGCGTTCGAGGGTTTACTCAGGATGATGCACATATTTTCTGCCGACCTAATCAGGTAAAGGACGAATTCAAGGGTGTAATGGATATTGTGATGAGAATTTTTAAAGCACTTGATTTTGAAAACTTTACCGTTCAAATATCTTTACGTGACCCCGAAAATCCACAAAAATATTTAGGAACTTCTGAAAATTGGGAAAAAGCTGAACAGGCAATCATTGAAGTTGCAGAAGAGCGTGGGCTTAAAAACACTGTTATAAAATATGGTGAAGCTGCTTTTTATGGACCCAAAATGGACTTTATGGTTAAGGATGCACTTGGAAGAAGCTGGCAATTAGGTACTATTCAGGTAGATTATAATCTTCCAGAAAGATTTGATCTGGAATATACCGGAAGCGATGACGAAAAACACCGTCCTGTAATGATACATCGTGCACCTTTTGGCAGTATGGAACGTTTTGTAGCTGTACTGATTGAACATTGTGCCGGAAGGTTCCCGTTATGGCTGGCTCCCGAACAGGTTATTATATTGCCTATCAGTGAAAAATATCAGGAATATGCCGAAAAAGTATTGGAGTTTCTGAATAATTCCGATATTCGCGCCCAAATTGATGACCGGAATGAAAAAACCGGAAAAAAGATCAGAGATGCCGAATTGAGCAAGATCTCATACATGGTTATAGTAGGTGAGAAAGAGGAAAGCTCTCAAACATTATCAGTACGTAAACATGGTTTTGGTGATATGGGAACATTTGGCATACAAGATTTTATAGATTTGCTGACTGATGAAATTGATAATGCAATGAATCAATAAAATTTATGTTTAACTAATACGGAGGACAAAGTTATAGCAACACCATTTAAGCGCCCTCGTGGTAGAGGATACATACCCAGAAAAAAACAGGAAGACCCTCACAGGATAAATCAGGAAATTACAACACCTGTTGTTAGAGTTGTTGGAGACAATGTGGAGCAAGGTATTTTTAATCTTCGGGAAGCTCTTGAAATAGCACGAAGTCAGAATCTTGATCTGGTAGAAATATCACCTACTGCAAACCCACCGGTTTGCAAAGTAATTGATTACCGCAAGTTTCTTTACGACTTGAAAAAGAAACAAAAAGAGATTAAAGCTAAATCGGCAAAAGTTATAGTGAAAGAAATAAGAATGGGACCTAATACCGATGAGCACGACTTTAATTTCAAATTAAAACATGCGGAAAATTTCCTTAAGGAAGGTGCTAAAGTCAAAGTTGAAGTGTTTTTCAGGGGTCGCACAATAGTATATAAAGATAAAGGTGAGTTGATACTGTTACGTTTTGCTCAGGAACTGGAAGAAGTTGGAAAAGTTGAGCAATTACCCAGGCTCGAAGGAAAACGAATGTTTATGATAATTACTCCTAAAAAATAAAACCTTTTGACAATATTAATGTTTAACTAAACCTAATAATCGATTTGTAATGCCAAAAATGAAGACAAAATCCGCTGCTAAAAAAAGGTTTACTTTAACTGGTAGTGGTAAAGTAAAGAGAAAGCATGCTTACAAAAGTCATATTCTAACCAAAAAGTCGACTAAGCGTAAGAGAAATCTTACTTATTCGGCAACTGTTCATCCGGCTGATGAGAAGAATATAAAACTCATGCTTAATAGTAAATAATTTATGTTTAACTTACTTGTAGCCAGTAAAGTTCTCTGTTAAAAAGAGACGCTCAAGTGAAAAATTCTAAAAATGCCAAGATCAATCAATAAAGTTGCCTCAAAGGCACGTAAAAAAAAGATTCTTAAACAAACAAAGGGACAATTTGGTCGTCGTAAAAATGCAATTTCCATTGCAAAAAACTCTCTTGAAAAAGGATTGTTGTACGCTTATCGCGACAGACGTAATAAGAAAAGATCATTCCGCGGTTTATGGATTAGCCGTATCAATGCCGCTGTTCGTGAATATGGAATGAGCTATTCAGAATTCATGGGTTATCTGAAAAAGAATAATATTGATTTAAACCGTAAAGTATTAGCTGATTTAGCTATGAATAATCCCGAAGCATTCAAAAGTATTGTGGAACAAGTTAAACAATAAACTCTCTCCCAATAGATGAAAAGAAGCTGTCTCAGTATAATGCTGGGACAGCTTATTTTAATTACTGAAGCTCAACATTTTAACAAAAGCCTTGTTGTTTTATTAAACAGACTTATGTGAAGATTCAGGCTCTAAAATTATATATACATCCAAATTATGACTTTTATGAAGCAGTTCAGAAAAGAATTCAAGCGATTTTCACTTTCTGAACCAAATACTTATATTAATCCTTTCGATCAATTTAATAAATGGTTTCAGGAAGCAGCCGGTTTTAATATTTCAGAACCAAACGCCATGGCACTTGCAACAGCAGGAGTTAACGGAATGCCCACAATAAGAATTGTTTTGCTCAAAGAAATTGAGAATGATGGTTTCATATTTTTTACTAATTACAATAGCCGTAAAGCAAAACAAATTTCAGAAAATAATCAGGCTGCTCTTTTATTTTTCTGGGAAGCACTTGAGCGCCAAATAAGGATTGAAGGCATGATTGAAAAAGCCAATGAAATAACATCTGATGATTATTTTCATAGTCGAACCCGCGAAAGCCAGGCTGGTAGCATTGTTTCAAAACAAAGTGAAATAATTGAAGGCAGAGAATCGCTTGAGGATGAATTTAAGAACCTTTTAGACTCTGAAATCCAACAATTTAAGCGTCCCGAATATTGGGGAGGTTATAAATTATATCCTAAGTTATTTGAATTCTGGCAGGGACGTGAGCATCGCCTTCACGATCGCATACAATATCGCCTTGATGATGGCAAATGGATAAGAGAAAGATTAGCACCATAAAAATTCCATGATTTTAGCTGATTCAGCATTATCTACATAATTGAATTTAAACCATTTAGGATCTCACTATCGAGCCAAAAGAAATACTATTTATAAACTGTACAACAGGATATTATCTAAGCCTCAGCCTTTGTCCTGCTTTGGGTTCTTCACCCTGAATCATGCTGTTCATCCGGTAAAGACTTTTAAGTTTTACTCCATAGTTTTGTGCAATATCATGCATAGTTTCTCCGGCTTGAGCAAAATGAACATTAGTTTTTGAACGTCTTCGTTTTGTTTCAATAAAAACAGGCTCTCCCCGAGTTAATTCCGAACCCGGTTCTACATCATTAAAGTAACAGAGCCTGGTCATAGGAATGTTGAAATCATTGGCTATTTTAAAATATGTATCGTCCGCACGGGCAAATATGAACAAACGCCGATTCATTAACAATAATGTTCGATGTGAAGGGCCGGGTCCAACTTCTGTAAAAACTACAGGCTCATTCTCTAAAATTTCAGTTGTACTTTCAAATGCCTGTACCACAACAGCCCCGTGCAAAGCTTCCGTATCAATTTCATACAAACGATTTTCTTCAATCATTTTAATCAACAACTGAGGATACTGAGGATTGGTGGCATAGCCGGCTTTTTGAAGCCCAAAAGCCCAGGCTTTGTAGTCTGTGATCTCAAGCTCAAATAATGAAGAATATCTGGGTCGGCTTGTCAGGAATAAAGAATGATCGTAAAATGATTCTTCAACTGATGAGTATTTGCGGAAACATTCCTGTTTTTTATCGTCATCCCAATTAAATGTTTCACCTGTCCATTCATGGCATTTAATACCGAAATGGTTATTTGAATTTCTGGCTAACTCACTATTTCCATTGCCCGATTCTATCATTGCCTGCGCCATTGCAATACTGGCGGGAATTCTAAATTCACGCATCTTCTCCACTACCAGAGGTTTATACATTTTAATATATTCCTCTCTCGAGATATTTTTATAATTATCCTGAGAGTATAGGGTATTGAAAACAAGTATTAATAAAATACTCAAGGAGCCTTTAATTACTTTGAGCATCAGAATTCTTAATAATAAAAAGATATTGATAAATTTTAATATCATTGAAACGGACAAGATAATGCAAATAGTATAATACAAACTGTGGAGCAGAAAATGTTAAATAAATTCACTTTTATTGCTCATTTGAATATTTGTGTACTTTTGTTACTCAAAAATAACCAAGCGGTGCTTCAAACGCTAATTAAATCAAAAACACGAATTAACCTGTTGCTGAAGTTTTTTCTGAATAGCAACAATCGTTCCTGGCTTCGGGATATGGAAACGGAGTTTGGCGAATCAACAAATGCTATTCGTCAGGAATTGATACATCTTGAAAAAGCCGGCATGCTTAAATCCGAAATGCACGGTAATAAAAAAATGTATCGTGCTAATACAAATCACCCGCTTTTTGAAGAGATACACAAACTTTTACTAAAGCATACGGGGATTGACCATGTTATAGAACGCATTGTAATTCAGATAGGTGGGTTGCACAGCGCATATCTTACAGGAGCTTTTGCAAAAGGCAATGATAGTCCGCTAATTGATATATTATTGATTGGTGATGGTATTGAACGCACTTATCTTGCTCAGCTTATTGACAAAGTAGAGGGTCTTATAAATCGCAAAATAAGATATATAATTGCTAAACCTGAAGAAGAAAAAATTTATTTAATGAATAGCCCGGAAGCATTCTTGCTATGGGAAAAAACTGCCGGGTAATTCCGGCTAACATATTGGCTTACACGTACTTCTTGCTCATTTAATGTGAGTGAGAAGGCGAAGCTGTAAGAAACATTCAGACTAGCAAAAGAGTAGTTTTGCAAAATATTAAATAAATAAAGACTTCAGGACTTAACATCATAAGCACAAAAATCTAAAGTCTCTAACTTTTACATTACATTTAAAACAACAAATAAATGTCAGTAAAAAGAACACTTCTCATTACCGGAGGAACAGGCTCATTTGGGAATGCTGTATTACAGCGCTTTATAAATTATGAACGTTTCAGTGAAATAAGAATTTTCTCGCGTGACGAAAAGAAACAGGATGATATGCGTAAGCGCATTAATAACCAGAAAGTTAAATTCTACATTGGTGATGTTAGAAATCAAAGCTCAGTGGATACAGTTGTTAAGGGAGTTGACTTTATTTTTCATGCTGCAGCCTTAAAGCAAGTACCTTCCTGTGAGTTTTTTCCGGTTGAAGCTGTTAAAACCAATATTCTTGGAACTGACAATGTTTTAGCCGCTGCTGAACGGCATGAGGTCAAAAAAGCAGTGGTTCTGAGTACCGACAAAGCTGCCTATCCTATTAATGCAATGGGAATGTCAAAAGCATTAATGGAAAAAGTTATGATAGCCAAATCAAGGAATCTTGATGAAAAAATAACCGTTTTTTGTGGAACCCGCTATGGAAATGTAATGGCATCAAGAGGTTCGGTAATACCTCTTTTTATTGAACAAATCAAGGCAAATAAGCCTATTACCATTACTGATCCGAATATGACCCGTTTCATGATGACCCTTGAAGATGCTGTTGACCTTGTATTATATGCTTTTGAACACGGACATAATGGTGATATATTCGTTCAAAAGGCACCGGCAGTTACTATAGAAACACTGGCAAATGCTCTTCAACAGCTCTATAAAACGAATCTGCCGGTTCGTATTATTGGCACCAGGCATGGCGAAAAATTGTACGAAACACTGGTTAATCGTGAAGATATGGTAAAAGCTGAGGATCTTGGTAATTATTACAGAATTCCTGCCGATAACCGGGATCTTAACTACGAAAGATATTTCAGTGAAGGCATAAAGGATGTTACAAAATATAGTGAATATCATTCTCACAACACACATCAGCTTAATATTGAAGAGATGAAGCAATTATTACTAAAACTTCCGATTATACGCCGTGATATTCTTGGAGACATGAATGCGATTCAGTATCCTGATTAACAATTATTCATAATTTAAGGCAATATTTCAGGATGCCAAATGATCAAAAAAACATCTGTAATCATTCTTATAAAGGACTATGATGGAAAACGATAATATAATTAAAGGCAATTCTTACACTGACCATCGCGGAAGCTTCCGTTTTGTCAACGATTTTAAATTTGAAGACATCAAACGATTTTATTCAATAAAAAATGCTGACACTAGTATTATCCGAGCCTGGCAGGGGCATAAAATTGAAACAAAATGTTTTTATGTTTCCAAAGGGAGTTTCCTTATTAACTGGATCAAAATAGATGATTGGGATAATCCCTCGAAAGATTTAAAGAAAAACAAGCATGTTCTATCAGACCAAAAAAGTGAAATCCTAATTATCCCGCCTGGCCATGTAAACGGACTTAAAGCACTTGAGCCGGATTCAATATTGATAAGTTTTTCAAATATGAGCCTGGAAGAGTCAAAAAATGATGAATATCGCTTTCCGCAAGACTACTGGTTATTAGAGCAATAGCCAATTTTATGTGAACATTTAGTAAAGCCTTATCTTACATAAACAAACAAAATAAATGATAAAAGTAGGAATCACCGGTCAGGCCGGCTTTATTGGTACTCATTTATATAATACTTTAGGATTGTTCCCTGAGGAATTCAAGCGCATCCCTTTTGAGGATAATTTCTTTGACGATGAGAATAGACTGAATGAATTTGTAAAGAGCTGCGATTCAATCGTTCATCTTGCAGCGATGAACAGGCATGAGAATCCCGACATTATCTATGAAACAAATATCAGGCTTGTTAAGCAACTAATTGCAGCCTGTGAAAACACAAAAGCCAGACCTCATATTCTTTTCTCATCTTCAACACAGGAAGAACGCGATAATTTATACGGAAAATCAAAAAGAGAAGGCCGCAAGCTATTAAGTGACTGGGCTTTAGAGAATAATGGATGTTTTACCGGATTCATAATTCCGAACGTATTCGGACCTTTTGGCTTGCCATTTTACAATTCAGTAGTTGCTACTTTCTGCCATCAACTTAGTCATAACGAAGCTCCCAAAATTGATGTTGATGGGAATCTGAAACTGATATACGTAAGTGAACTAATTAATGAAATAATTGAACATATCAGAGCAATGTCAGATAGTGATGATTATTCCGGCATTGCTGATGAAGTATATGTTAATCACACCGCTGAAATAAGTGTATCAAATCTGTTAAAGCAATTAACTGAGTACAAGGAGCTGTATTTTGAAAACGGTATTATGCCGGATTTGACAAATCCATTCAATCGCAATCTTTTTAACACTTTTGTATGTTATATTGATCATGCTTCATTTTTTCCGTTTAATCTGAAGTTTCATACTGATAATCGTGGTGTTTTTGTAGAAACCATCAAATTAAACAGCGGAGGTCAGGTATCTTTTTCAACCACCAAACCGGGCATTACCCGAGGTAATCACTTTCATACCCGAAAAGCCGAAAGGTTTGCAGTAATCAAGGGTAAAGCAAGAATTGAACTTCGGCGTATAGGAACCAATAAAATTCTAAGTTTTGAACTTGATGGCAGCCAACCTTCATTTGTTGATATGCCTATATGGTTTACCCACAATATAACAAATATCGGAGATGAAGATGTTTATACCATATTTTGGATAAGTGAGCATTATGATGCAAAGAATGCAGATACCTTTTTTGAGGTTGTTTAGTTATGAACCCGAAGATTATTCTGATTTATTCCATAAAAATCCCAAGCGCATATCAGAGTCTTACCTCTCCTTTGCGATAATTATGAATACCACTTTTTTAAACCGGTTTAAACCAATAAGCTTATTAACACTGTAACTGAAGTTGATCTCAAAACAAAAAAACAAATCAGCATAATGAAAAAACTGAAACTTATAACCGTTGTGGGCACACGCCCGGAAATAATACGACTTTCGAGGGTGATGGCTAAACTTGATGAGTCTGAAGCAATTCATCATATTACAGTTCACACCGGTCAGAACTATGATTATGAATTAAACCAGGTTTTTTATGATGACCTTGGGATCCGCAAACCCGATTATTTTCTGAATGCTGCAGGTGCTAATGCCTCTGAAACTATCGGACAGGTAATAATAAAAATAGATCCAATACTGGAGAAAGAAAAACCGGATGCCTTTTTGGTTCTTGGCGATACAAACAGTTGTCTTTGTGCAATACCGGCAAAAAAACGTCATATACCCATTTTCCATATGGAAGCCGGGAACCGTTGTTTTGACCAGCGTGTTCCTGAAGAAACCAACCGTAAAATAGTAGATCATATTGCTGATATAAATTTAACATATAGCAGTATAGCCAGAGAATATCTTCTGCAGGAAGGATTACCGCCGGATCGTATCATTAAAACAGGCAGCCCTATGTTTGAGGTTTTAAACCATTATATGCCAAAAATTAAATCTTCAGATATACTCTCACGACTTAATCTTCAAAAAGACAAGTATTTCGTTGTGTCAGCTCATCGCCAGGAGAATATCAATAACGATAGAAACTTTTTTGGCTTAATAAACTCTTTGAACCTTATTGCCGATAAGTATGGATATCCCATCATAGTAAGTACTCATCCACGAACCCGTAAAAGGTTGGATCAATTCACCCATCCGGAGACAGGAAATGGAAACCAATCGTCAATTACCATTCATCCACTTATAGAATGGATGAAACCGCTTGGATTCAGTGATTACAACGCCCTTCAGATCAATGCTTTTGCTGTACTTTCCGATAGCGGGACAATAAGTGAAGAATCCTCTATCATGAATTTTAAAGCATTGAATATACGCGAAGCACACGAAAGACCGGAGGCAATGGAAGAAGCATCGGTGATGATGACAGGGCTAAATCCTGAACGCATCATGCAGGGATTAGTGCAGTTGCAATATCAGCATGCCGGCATGGAGAATCAAAAACGAAATTTCAGATTGGCTGAAGATTACAATATTCCAAATGTCAGCGACAAAGTGGTTCGAATTATTTTAAGTTATACCGATTACATTAAACGAACTGTTTGGAATGAATTTTAGTTTAACTATTGGAGCACTTATCTGTGATTCAAGCAGTTGCGACAAACATGAATTGTGGTTAAATGCAAAACAAAACTACTTGTGATGATAAAAAAAGCAATTAAGTCTATAAAAACAGGCTTTTGGTTAAGGAGAATAAATGTTGTACTGAAGCGCTCTGAACTAATGCCATAATTTGAAAAAACATCACAATGCAGGAAAAAGAGCTTAAAAAAGAAAAAAAAGATATTGCTTTCATAATAGGTAAGATGAATCAGGGTGGACCGTCAAGAGTTTTTTTAAATATTTGCTCGTTACTTGATCGTAACAAATACAGTATCACCCTGATACAAATTCAAAAAGGTGGGCAACTGCAAAATGAAATTCCTGCTGATGTCAGAATAAAATATGCTAAGCCCGAATCATTATTTAATAATGAGAAAGACAAAAACAGGTTAAATATAATATTTTGGAGAGCAATTAAACTGTTAATCAGAATTTTATCAAAAATCATAAAGACTATTACTGGTGAAAAAGATGAGGTGAACTGGGCTTTAACTGAATTATTCATTAAAAAAGATACTGAAAGTTATGATCTGACAATGTCCCTGATTGAAGGCACTTCAAACTATTATTTGGCAAAGTTTGTAAACGCCAGAATAAAAATCGGAAGGATTCCTACAGATTACAGGGTTTTAACTGACAGAGCCGGATTTGACAAGAAGTATTTCAAACTATTAGACTATATAGTAACAAACTCATTGATAAATCATAATTATTTATGCGAAGTATTTCCAGACATTAAGAACAGATTCCTTTATGTTGACACTATTGTTATTCCGGAACAACTGCATAAATTAGCAGACCAGCATGACGGATTTCAGGATGATTATAAAGGTAAAAGGCTCACAACATTAGCAAGACTTGATGACACAAAAGGGGTTGATCTGATAATTGAATCAGTCAATATTCTGAGAAACAAAGGAAAATCAAATTTTAGGTGGTTTATCTTCGGCAGAGGAGATAAAACGAAATACCTGAAAATGATTGACGAATACAAAATAGATAAATTTATATGTTTCATGGATCCGGTTCATAACCCCTATCCTTTTTTAAAACAAAGCGATATTTATGTTCAGCCATCAAGATACGAAGGCAAGTCAAACGCAGTGAAGGAAGCAAAGGCATTGTTTAAGCCTGTAATTATTACCAGCTTTAATACTGCAAATGAGCATGTTACTCATATGAAAGACGGCATAATTTCAAAAGAAATAAGCGCTAATGCACTTGCTGAAAGTATTTTATTACTTTTTGAGAATCCGGAAATAGGAAAAGCAATTGCAGAATATTTACAAATGAATTTCAAAGGAAATTCTTATGAGTTTGATAAAATTCTTGCATTAATTAAATAATAAATGAAAGTAGAGGTTTGCAACTACTATAATGATCATAAAACTGCCTGTTCATTGATGATTGATGATCTGGTTCCGGTTGCAGTAAGTAAAGATGGAGAATTCAAATCGTGCAATGACTGGGGGTATCTGACTGACAAACCAAGTTCTTTATATGCTTATTTTACCGAGTTTTTACTGCGTAAATATCCGGAAATAAAGGGGACTATTTTTTTGCCAATTGATTCTCAATTATATATCCCGGAAAACCAAGGGTATAAAGTAATCAAAAGTGGCTTTGATCAGGAATTCCTCGAATTTCTTAAAAGGATCTATTCAAGATTTGAGTTTGCATTTCATGGAATAAAACATGCCTGGGAAAATGCAGAGAATCATACCATCCACGAGTTTAACAATATAACAAGTACTGAAATACAGGAAATCAAACAAAGACTGAGCGATTTCTCAGGTTCAAAAGGTATAGTTTTTAATGGTGGAAAATTTCCGGGTTACAAGTATAATGATATAGCTTTAAATTTTATTAAAGATGTAAAATATAACTGGTGGGCTCTAAGTAAAGATATGCTGAATAAAAAAAGCAATAAAAATCTGCCTTTGTTTAATTCAGAACTTAATATTGTAGAAATACCAACAAATATTACCGGAGATATTTTTAAGAATTTCTACTGGAGAAATTCAAAAAGAAGGATACTTTCCAATTTACTGAAACTTAACACATTATCACATCCGATAGATCTGTTACGATATTTTTATGAAAATGGAATCCCGATTACTATCCAGGAACATTTTCAAAATCAGACTACTAAAGGCACCCGTCAACCAATCAATATCTACGATGATATTTGGTCGTTGGATCAAATATTTGGCTTATTAAGGGGACTGGATATCTGGTACACAACCTGCGGTGAGATTGCTGATTACTATTTTAACTACATAAATACAAGCATTAAGAAAACGGATAATGATTCATTTGATATAATTTCCAACAAGCCATTCAGGTCAATAAATATTACGATCAGAACAGCATCTGCCCGTTTACATTTTTTAGATGAAAACATTTTCATACAAGGCATTAGAAAGAAAGACGGATGGGTGTTTAACAATCTAAAATCAGGAAGTTACCGCGCATTATAAATGGAATATAAAATCATTACAACTATTGAGGATTTCACTGCGTTAAAAACTGACTGGCAACGCATGGAAAATCAATCACATGATGTTACTATATTTTCAACATTTGATTATTGCTATACGTGGTGGGAAGTATATCAGCATAAGCCTGAACTGAAACTTTGGATTATAATAGTACTTCATAATAATCAAATTGCAGGGATTGCCCCATTCATAATAGAAAGACGTAATTACAGATTAGGTTTGAAAATAGATGTTCTCCGTTTTATTGCCGACGGTGATTATCATGACATCCTGATAAACATAGATTTAAACATTAACCCCGATTCAATTTTCAAGGATATTTTTTCTATCATCGAAGAAAATGGCTCATCCTGGGATTACTTGCATCTATCTCATATTAATTACAAATCACCCTTTTCCAATTTCCTTTTCAAATCGAAATACAATAAGCATTTCACTTATCTCATTGAAAGTCCTTATATAAACCTTAGTTTATATGACTCATTTGATTCATTCAGTAAAATAAATGCGCCGTCAAAGGCTAAACAATATGTTAGCAGATTAAGGAATAAAATCAACTATGAATTAGAGCTGAATAGCACTGATATTGAGTTATTTAGCCAAATTCATAAAAAAGAGAGAGATTTTTTACAAAATAAAGGAAATTTATATCGTCATTCACTATATGAGGATAAGAACAAAGTTGCGTTTATAAATGAATTGGCATCGCTAAATAAAATCACTTCTTTCTCTTTAATCTCAAAAGAGGATAACAAACTTTTAATATACAACTGGGGTTTCATAAAAGACAATATTTACTATTCTGTTAATACTGCTTTTGATCCTTCATATTCTGAATTTTCTTTAGGAAGAGTGATGTATTATGAAATGCTGAAACTGGCTAAGGACAAAAATTTATTCAGTGTTATGGATACCGGTACAGGTCGTTATCCATGGAAATTTGAATGGACATCTGATTTTAACATACTATATCAGATCCAGATAAAAAAGCCACGTTCATTCATTCATAAGTCTATACTAAATATAAAGGCTATTTTCTTCAACAAATGAAAACACTATTCATAAGATTTTACAATAAATATTTTAGATCTGTTTTTGATTGTAGTCGTTTGTATAAATTAGATCTTCAAAAAGCTAAAGTGAATAGTTATGAATCTAAATCGGAAAGGTTTGAGTTTATGATTGCTGATGTTGGCACAATGGGCTTACACGAAACGCTTTATGAAAATAATACAGAAAAAATTAATATTATAAGAAATCGCTATACTGAAGGTAATTATCAATGTTTCGCCTATTTCGACAAGCTAAACGGAAGGTTTGCTTATACGCGTTGGGTTTGTAAGAACCAGTTTTACAGCGAGGCAATGAAACAACAAATCTTGCTAAAACCGGATGAATTACTGACCCTTGATAGTTATACTTCTCCACAATACAGAAAACAAGGATTGCACAAGACTATGAATTATCAAATGCTTGATTGGTTAAAACAGAATACGGACTACCGCTACATATATATGATAATAATGTGTTTTATGCCTCATCTGGAAAAGATAGTACGTAAAATTGGTTACAAGCCTGTGAAAACTGTTTTCTCAAAGAAAATAAACCAACCTAACAATCAGCATTGCTAAAGTTATTTAAAGATATTTCGGTATATACTATCGGAAGTATTTTAACTACCAGTGTATCTTTTTTATTGCTTCCAGTTTATACAAGGGTTTTACAACCCGCTGATTATGGCCAGCTTGAGTTGGTTTATCTGGTAGCAGCGATACTTAGCATATTATACGGTTTAAAAGTTGAACTTGGCTATACAAGAATTTATTTTTTAAAAGATGACAAAGAATTCAGGAAGACCTTATTTTTTACCGGGCAAGGATTCAATTTTTCATGTTCAATAATTTTCATAGCTCTAATATTCAGCAATATTGATAGAGTATCAGGCTTAATTTTAAATTTTGAAAATGGTAGCTTTTTCATGAAGCTTATCTGCATTTCAACAATGATTGAAGTGCTTACATATATTCCTTACAATAATTTAAGGTTACGTTTCAAGTCTGTTCAATATGTCGGTGTTAGTTTATTAAATCTTCTGGCAACGGTAAGCAGCACTATTATATTTGTGGTGTTCCTCAGATATGGAGTTGCCGGCGTTCTTTACGGGAAAATCATAGGAAGCTCTGTCATGTTATTACGCCTATACTTCCTAACATGGAATGAATTTCATTTGCGCTTTTCATTGAAGCAACTTTGGCCTATGCTTGCATTCTCCGTGTTTCTAATACCTTCAAATCTATCGTCGCTTATATTAAATATGAGTAATCGTTATTTCTTAAGTGAATATCAGAACCTGTCAGACGTAGGACTATTCTCACTGGGGGCAAAAATAGCTGCAGTAATACCATTATTGGTTACTGAGCCAGTTAAAAAAGCTTTCTCACCTTATATTTTTAATTTGTCAAATGAGCCGGATAAATGTAAATCAGTCCTTTCTGATTTCATCCGGTATTTTTTTTTAGGTCTTTCGTTTTTCGTTCTTGCAATTTCAGTTTTTGCTAACGACCTGATCTATATTATGGCAGATAAAAGTTACCACGGTAGTGGTAATATAGTTTTTGTACTGGGTATTTCAAACTTATTACTTGGATTGGCATCAATTATAGTTTTAGCTATCCACATTACCCGTAAAACCTGGATAATCACCTTAACCTGGGTAATATCTTCCATAGCAAATATTTTTTTAAATATCTGGCTGATACCATTATATGGAAGAATTGGTGCTGCTTATGCAACAATGTTTTCTGTAGGGTTCATTCTTATATTGTACATAGTAGCAGCTATTAGAATATTTCCGTTCAAACTACCTTATTTTAGTTTTATCAAAGTTTTCATATTACTTATCTTATTTAATCAGATTGCTTTAAGTATTAATTATAGTCTAATTCTAAGTATTACTATAAAACTGGTTTTATTGTTTGTTTATCTGGTTATTCTCTATTTTCTGCCAGGCATTATATCAGCGCAAGATAAAGTCAGATTTACTGAAGCCTTGAGAAAATATTTTGCTAAATAATTATCAAAATATATAAATGATAAATTATATTGTTTTCGGTTTTGGGTTAATATTTTTAGTATTACCCTACCTTTCAAATGATAAGAGTATTGGATTTGTTGATTACTATTTACTTTTCTGCCTATACTTTGACATCACGGACGTGTTAATTGACAGTGAAAAGACAAGCTTCATTTTTTCACAATACATTATAATACTTGGGTTTGGAGTAGTATATATACTAAATAATTATAGTTCCATCAAAAAAGCTGAGGGTTGGTTGTTTAATTATTTCCTACTATTTCTTTTTATATCTTTCACTTTACCAATATTTCATGGTACAGAACTAAAAGCTTCTATTGTTGAAACTACCAGAATATTTGCATCATTTTCAATTTTGCCAATTGCATTTTATCATTATGCAACACGCGGAAATATTAGGAATTTATTTGTAAATGCATTAAGGTTCACCTATATCTTTGTATTATCAATTATAATTTTCACAATCTATAAAATTGATTCAAACTATGAACTTGCCTCTGGTGAAATATGGATGAGCTCCAAAGCAATGGGTGGACTTTTATACTTTGGGAATATTGGAGTCAGAGGTGGATTTACTTACATTGGATACCTAGTTCCTCTCTTTCCTCTTTTCTTTTTACTTAAATTACAATTAAGACATTTTCTTTTCATTGTATTAGGATTTGTTATAATTATTATGGTTCTTTCATTTAAGCGATTTGCTTTTGTTATAGTACTATTGGGTTTAATCGCTTATTTATTCAGTACGTTATCAAGCTTCTCAACAAAAATAAAAATTGCTCTCAGCTCTGCAATAGTATTATTTATTCTGGTACTTATTACCAATCTGGGAGACCTGGCCATTGAACGTTATATTGCTCGCGGAGGTGCAAAGGGGGTTGGACTTGAGTCAGTTGAAAATGACATACGACTTTTTGAAATAAGTTATGCATTTAATGAAATTAAAAACTCCCCTCAGGATTTATTAATAGGCAATAAATCAGAAAGCACATTAAGTGTTAGTAGTATGAGACATTCTATTGATAAATGGAGGGTTCACAACCAATATGCTCACTATCTTTTAACTCTTGGATTTTTAGGACTTTCTGTATATCTGTTATACCTTATTAATATTTATCGTGTGAGCAAGCGCCGATTTTCAATAATTAACAAATCGCAGTTTGGAAGCAACATAAACAGATATTACTGGCTATTATTCAGTTCATATATCTTTATATTTATGATCGCCGGTTTCATTGGAGGACTGGATAAAATAACAATTCGAGGAATAGTATTTATTTTTATTGGTGGAATATCAGGTCATTTTTATAAAACATATATGTCGCTCATATATTCAAATGCTAAAAAAGACAATTAAAATCATTATCTCAGAAAATCCTTTTGCTCATTCATCTGCCACCTCTAACCGTTGGAGAACACTTATTGAGGGATTAAGTGAATCAGGCGTTGCAATAGAAATTTATATTATTTCTGGATTTAACTCATTGAAGGAAAAGGAAATCTTTAATATTTCAGGAACATTTAAAAATATAAAATATCTATACTTAATTAATAAAGTGGTAAGTGGATATTTTTATACTAGATATTACAATTATTTAGGATATCATTTTTATTATAAGAATCTCAAATCCAAAATATTAGCAATCAATGGTCTGAATCAATCCATTATTTGGACTGATAGCACCGAAACTAGTTTTAAAATTGCAACTGAAATAAGAAAACATATACCTGAGGCAAAACTTTTCCTGGAAATGAGTGAGTTTCTGGACATTCATAAATACAATAAGGGGAATTTTCTTCAAAGATGGAAAGCCGATTCCAAACAAAAATATTTTGAGAAGAAAGCTTTTCACAAATATGACGGGCTTGCTTTAATGACAAAAACATTAATAAAACATTACAATACTTTTTCCGAACCTTCACCAAAACTGCTTCATCTACCTATGACTGTTGATCTTGATAGGTTTAAAAACGCCGAGGCTCCTTTACAGGATTTTCAAAAGCCTTACATAGCTTTTATAGGTGTGATGAACGACAATAAAGACGGAGTAAATATATTGATTCAGGCATTTTCAATTATTGCCAAAGATTTCCCGGACTACAACCTGTATCTTATAGGAGGCTGGAATTATGACACACCCAGTCATCTGAAGCTGATAAAAAACTTAAAACTGGAAGACAGGATCTTCTGGAAAGGTGTCTATAATAGAGATCAAATTCCCACCATAATAAAGAACGCATCATTATTAGCTCTTCCTCGTCCTGATTCTAAACAGGCTCAGGGTGGTTTTCCCACCAAACTTGGTGAATATCTGGCAACAGGAAATCCCGTTTGTGTTACAACTGTTGGCGAGATACCTGATTACCTGACAGATGGGAAATCAGCTTATTTTGCTGAACCCGGCAATGTTGATTCCTTTGCCAAAGCGATGAGACGTGCATTGAATAATCCGGAAGAAGCAAAAGAAATCGGTGGTAATGGGCTTAAAGTTGCTGAAACTTATTTCAATCAAGAAATTCAGGCAAAAACCCTATACAATTTTTTATTGAGTTTGTAAAGTCCTAATCTCCTGGCTATATACTCCTTTCCATACAATAGGAAGAACTTAACTATTAAAAACAAAGCATTCAGTTTGATCAACAACATCAAACAAATACTCACTTCTCATTATAACAACTTTCGTGGATGGCGTACAAATCGGAAGCTTATCGTAATCGAAAGCGATGACTGGGGAAGCATACGAATGCCATCACGAGAAGTATTTGAAAAATATTCAAATTTAGGTTATGATTTGAGTTCCGATCCATATAATCGTTTTGACACCTTAGCAAACTCAACTGACTTAAATGCTTTATATGAAGTATTAAAGAAATATAAAGACCGGTCAGGGAATCATCCGATAATAACTTTTAATACAGTGGTGGCAAATCCGGATTTTAGTCGGATAAAGGCAACCGATTATACTGAATATTATTATGAACCTTTTACTGAAACCTTAAAACGTTATTATCCTGATGAAAATGTGTTTGCTCTCTGGCAACAAGGAATGAACGAAAGTTTGATATATCCGCAGTTTCACGGCCGTGAACATGTAAATGTGCCTGTATGGTTAGAATTGCTCCGTAACGGAAACAAACCATTGTTAGATGCTTTTGAACTTGGCTTTTGGGGGATTCCTCAAACACTCTATTCGCCTACAAGATCAATTCAGGCATCTTTCAACTCAGCCAAACCTGAGCATCTGGCAGAATATAAAACCACGATAAAAGAGGGATTAAGATTGTTTGAACAACTGTTTGGTTATAAATCCCAAACATTTATTGCCAATAATTTCATCTGGTCATTAGAACTGAATGAAATCCTTTCTGAAATGAAAGTTAAAGGACTTCAGGGTATGCATTACCATATTTTTCCAAAAAATAACAGGGAAATCGGCTTAAACAGGGCTTTTACCGGGAAACGAAATGCATATAAGCAAATTTATACGATCAGGAACTGTCATTTCGAACCCTCTCAGACCAATAGTAAATATGATGACATAAACAATTGTTTGAGGGGTATTCTAAGAGCTTTTTTCTGGAAAAAACCAGCAATAATTTCATCTCACAGAATAAATTTCATAGGCTCCCTAAACGAAAACAACAGAAAACACAATTTAGTGGGATTGAATACTTTACTGAAAGAGATTTTAAGAAAGTGGCCTGATGTTGAATTTGTGAATAGTGCCGATTTATTGGGAATTATTAATGAGAATGATTATTAGGTTTTTGTAGTAACAACATTTAACTCAATAAATTCTTAGCTCATTTTTCCCAACAATAAAAAGACTTGATAAAACAGGTAAGTAATGGTATAAAAGAAAAAAGACTGGTTCTACAAAATAATTTTGTGGAAAACATATCGAAATGACAGAGAGTAGAGTAAAAAAAATTTGTTTTATAAGTCATGGGCTTGAAGGAGGAGGTATGGAGCGTGCTTTGATTTCACTGGCCAACTATTTTGCTGAAAAAAACCATCAGATAGCTATAATTAATATTTACCGTACAGGTGTGTTTTTTGATCTAAATCCCTCAATAAAATTGATATGGCCACAATTTAAGAGAAACAATAAGCTCTTTTATGTTATTAGACTGATTCCCTATTTAAGAAGAGAGATAGTTAATTTCAAACCGGATTCGATTCTGAGCTTTGGTGAGACTTTCAACGCTTATTCCGTTTTAGCAACCCGGTTTTTAAAGACCAGGGTGATTCTGACAAACAGAATGTGGCCAACATTAAGGCTAAGAATTTCTCAAACCGTTGCTAATTGGATACTTTATAGATTTGCTGATGGAGTTATTGCACAAACGCAGGCAGCAAAGGAAATAATTAAGAAAAAAAGCCCTAATAAGTATATCACTGTAATACCAAATGCTGTTCAACCTATTAATGCTAAAACAAGGACATCAAAAAATCGAATAGTGAGTGTTGGGCGGCTATCGGAAGCAAAAGGACATATCATTCTGATCAAATCATTTGTACTTCTAAAAAATAATGACTGGACCCTTCACCTTGTTGGTGATGGACCTCAAAAACAAAACCTGCATGAAGAAACTATAAAATCAGGTATTTCAGATAAGGTGGTTTTCCATGGTCATTTAAAAGATTTCAGCAATATTTTATCCGAATCCGATATTTTCGTTCTCCCTTCCTTTAATGAAGGTTTCCCCAATGCTTTACTCGAAGCAATGTCAGTACCACTTGCCTGCGTGAGCAGCAATTGTGTTGCAGGTCCCTCTGATATAATAGAACATGGCAGAAATGGTTTGTTGTTCGAACCGGGTAATATAAACGAACTTGCTGGCATTCTGGAGCAACTGATAAATGACAGTAACCTCAGAAAAGAAATGGCTGCAGAAGCTTTCAAAGTGAGGGACACCTTTAGTTTTAACAAGATTGCAGAAAAATATCTTTATTTCATCCTTGGAGACCAGATAAACAATGAAGCTTCTTCAAATTAACTCTGTAATAAATACTAGCTCAACCGGCAGAATAGCTGAAGAAATAGGTCAAAAAGCACTGGCTTTGGGATGGGAGAGCTTCATAGCCTATGGCCGTGAACACAATAGACCGAGTGACTCTAAAAAAATCAGGATTGGAAATGATCTGGATATAAAACTTCATGGTGTGCGTACCCGCATTTTTGATAACCACTCACTTGGTCAGTCATCACGACTTGCCACCAAAAAACTGATTAGCGAAATTGAAAAGATTAGTCCAGATATTATTCATCTGCATAATTTACATGGCTATTATCTCAATATTGAAGTTTTGTTTAACTTTTTAAAAACAAGCTCTACACCGGCAGTCTGGACATTGCACGATTGCTGGGCTTTCACAGGGCATTGCACATATTTTGAATTAGCCAGTTGTAACAAATGGCAAACACATTGTCACCACTGCCCGATTAGCAACAAATATCCGGCAAGTTATCTGATAGATCGTTCAAAAAAGAATTTTTCTGAAAAAAAAGAGATTTTTACTTCTTTAAAAAACCTAACTTTAATCCCTGTTTCTCATTGGCTTAAAAATTTAATTCAAAAGTCCTTTCTGAAATCAATTCCCACCAGTGTTATTTACAATGGAATTGACACTAAAATATTCAAACCTTATTTTGAACAGGTTTTACGAAAAAAATATAATTTAAACGATAAGTTCATTCTTTTGGGTGTTGCCAGCGAATGGTCGGTTCGCAAAGGATTAGAGGATTATATAAAATTAAGCAAAGAACTCGACAACGACCACCAAATCGTATTGATTGGATTAAGTCAGAAACAAATAAGGGAGTTGCCTGAAAATATTATTGGCATAGAGAAAACAGAAAATGTCGTTGAATTGGCTCAATATTATAGTGACGCAGATTTGATACTAAATATTTCATATGTGGAATCATTTGGTTTAACCACTGTTGAGGGTTTTGCCTGTGGTACTCCGGGTATTGTATACAACGCCACTGCAAGTCCGGAATTAATTGATAAATCCACAGGAATGATCGTTGAAAAAGGCAATATAGCAGAATTGGTTTCAGCAATCAAACAAATGAAAGATACTGGCAAATCGCATTTCAGTGAAGCCTGTATTAATCGCGTTAAAAAATATTTTGACAAGGAAAAACAATATCAGGATTATTTTGATTTATACAATCGTCTGATTAATAACCGTAATTAAAGTCCCAAACAAACCACCCCACTGAAAATGAGAGTTTTATTTCTCATGTTTGTATTTCCTGACATGAATAAATCATTCAACATGTACACTACGCTTGTTGAAGAATTTGTGAACCACAGGCATGATGTAGTGGTGCTTGCCCCGGGGAATACAAAAACCTTTGTTAGTGTTGAGAAAAACATAGAAGTATTAAGAGTGCAAACTCTGCCTATTAAGAATGTTCCAAACTATTTAAAAGGGATTTCAAACCTGATATTGCCTTATCAGTACGCTACAGCGTTAAATAAATTTTATAAAGAAAAAAGCTTTGATCTTATCATAATCCCCACGCCACCAATTACTTTAGTAGACCTTGCTGCTAAATTAAAAAAGAAATTCAATGCAAGTTTATATCTGGTTTTAAGAGACATGTTCCCTCAAAACGCTGTTGATCTGGGGTTTATGAAAAAAGGTGGCATTTTGTATAATTATTTTAGACGTAAAGAAAAGAAACTTTACAAAGAAGCTGATTTCATAGGTTGCATGTCGGAAGGTAATATTGATTATGTGCTTCAGCACAACAATTTTGTTAATTCAGGCAAGCTCCATGAATTAAAAAATTTTCAGAAACCTTATAAAAGCACCAACAATTCCAGGCAATTCCTGAAGGAAAAATACAAGATAAACAATAAATTTGTTGTTGTTTTCGGCGGAAATATGGGTAAACCCCAGCAATTGGAAAATGTTTTAACTTTAGCTCAAGCTGCAATGGCATATCCTGATATTGTTTTTCTTCTGCTGGGTGAAGGAGTACAGATGAACCGGATTTCAGGTTTAGTAGAAAAACAAAACATCTCCAATATATATCTGAACATCACCATTCCAAAACAGGAATATCAGGATTTAATAAGTATTTGTGACATAGGGCTGATAAGTCTTCATCAGGATTTCACAATTCCAAATATTCCAAGCAAAGCACTTGATTATCTCAATGTAGGGCTACCAATACTGGCGAGCCTTGACAAAGCAACAGATTTTGGAAGCATCCTGGACAGGTATAATCTTGGATTATGGGTATATGCAACTCAACCAAAGGAATTGATTGAGAAGCTGTTAGACTTATATCACAACAGAGAATTAAGAGAAACAATGGGAAAAAATGGCAAAGCATATTTTAATAAATATTTGTTGCCCGACATTGCATATAACACTATAATACAACAAGTAAGCAAAAAATGAACTGGAGATATACTCTTGTTTCCCACCTAAAAAATATTCCGGGCTGGAAAACCGGAAGAAAGCTTATTGTATTCTCGGTTGATGATTACGGAAATGTTCGTATTGCATCCCGCAAAGCATCAGATGAACTTATAAAAGCAGGAATAAAACCAGCTTCTCATTTCGACCGTTTCGACTCACTGGAAACCCATGAAGACCTGGAAGCATTATTTGAAGTATTAAGTTCAGTGAAAGATAAGCATGGTAATCCGGCTGTTTTCACGCCATACGCAATACCATGCAACATCAGCTTTGAAGCAATGGCTGATATGGGAAACAGCATATATATCAATGAATTACTTCCCGTAACTTTTGAGAAATTATCTGCAGAAGATCCTGGTGCTTATGAAGGAACATGGGCATTATGGAAGGAAGGGATTGAAAAAGGATTGATGCGCCCGCAGTTTCACGGACGGGAGCATTTCAACTTGTATGTTTTTAATGATTTGCTTAGTAAGCAAAATAAAAATCTGCTGACTGCTCTGCAGCATCACTCCTATGTTTCACTACCGGAACATAAAAACTACCGTCAGGGATGGACTTCAGCTTTTGATTTTGAAACTATTGACGAAATAGAGCCAATGGCTGATATAATCCGGGATGGAATAAGTAAGTTTGAACAGGTATATGGTTATATGCCTAACAGTTTTACACCACCCGCACGAAATTTTCCTGTAAGTATAGAACAGAAACTGAGCTCATTTGGTCTGGATTATTTTGATATGCCGGTATATCAGAACCGAATGCTGGAGAATGGAAAATACCGGAGAGAGATATATAAATTAGGTGACAGGAAACCACTGCCTGTCATTATCAGGAATATCCCTTTTGAACCAACTACCAAAAATTTAACATCAGATTGGGTTAATTTTACTTTAAAACAAATCAGAACTGCATTTTTTTGGGGCAAACCGGCACACATCAGTTCACACCGGGTTAATTTCAGCGGGCATATTGATCTCAACAACCGAAAAGAAGGTTTGGATATGCTGAAAATTTTATTGCAAAAAATAGTCAGAACCTGGCCGGATGTAGAATTTATATCTGTTGAACAACTGGGCAGGATTGTATACGAATAATTAACCGCAGGAATGAATTTTCGAGATTTTTTATTTATCGGGAAAGATGCTTTGAATGGTTTTAAAATTCACAGGCATATAAAAGAGATTGAAAAATCGCTTAAAACCGGTGAGAACGCTCATAAAGTCAAACAAATACTCGAATATTCAAATGAAAACGTTCCGTTCTATAAAAAACTGAACATTAAAGAATTTCGAGATCTTCCTGTTGTGGATAAAGTGATAATTAAATCGAACATAAATGATTTTATATCATACAAATACAAAAGGAAAAAGCTGAAAAAAATAACAACAAGTGGTTCTACGGGGACTCCATTTACCGTTTATCAGAATAAAAATAAAAAATTACGAAACCTTGCTGATACTCTGGTATTTGAAAGAAATGCCGGCTACCGGTTAGGGGACCGAATGCTGTATGTTAAAATATGGACAAAAGAAAAAATGTCTCATCCCCTGATTTATTGGGCTCAGAATATGATCCCGATTGATGCTATTAAGCTTGACGATAATCAGATTTCCAACATTCTTAACGACATAAAAAGGAACAAAAACAAAACACATTGCGTAATTGGTTATGTTTCAGCATTAGAGCAGGTTATAAGGTTTTGTGATAAAAATAATATCACTGATCTCGAAGCAAAATTTTCTACAGTAATCACAATGTCTGAATCTTTAGATACAGGAACAAAAGACAAACTTGGAGAACTTTTTAAATGTCCGGTAGTTGCCAGATATAGTAATTTGGAAAATGGAATTTTAGCCCAGCAACTTTCTGATGGCGGCAATTCTTTTGTTTTTAATTCTGCAAGCTATTTTATTGAAATACTTGACCTTAACAATGATACCTCATTAAAGGAAGGGGAAAAAGGCAGGATAGTAATTACTGACTTATATAACTACGCAATGCCAATGCTAAGATATGATACCGGTGATATCGGGAGTATTGAACATAGCAGTAATGGTGTTTTATTACTAAAAACCATAGAAGGCAGAAAACTTGATGTGCTTTTTGACAGTAAGGGCAATATTGTGTCGTCATATATTATGTATAAGAATATGTGGAAGTATCCTGAGATCATGCAGTATCAATTAATTCAGACCGGGCAAAAGGATTACTTATTTAAAATTAATTGCAAGCGTCCTTTTGAAAAAGAAGAACAGCTCACGTCAGAATTCAAGGAGTATCTGGGTTCAGACAGTAATTTCAAGATTGAATATGTTGATGAAATAGTGCTCCTGGATTCGGGAAAGAGAAGGAAAACAGTAAACTTATATAAAAACACCATTTAGAAGCTTTTCAACGGATTTTTAAACGGTTCATAAGGAATAATTGACCAGAATAATTTAGCACAGTTCAATCCAATTCCGATTAACAAAAAATCAAAGAGTTTTTTAAATATTTTCTTTAATAATGTACAAAAGCTGTATAAAGCGTTTTCTCGATATAATTGTAGCATTGTCGGGCCTGTTGGCATTATCGCCGCTATTTATATTGATTACCATTATACTGTATTTCAACAATAAAGGCAATCCGTTTTTTATTCAGGAAAGACCTGGCAAAAATGAAAATCTGTTCAGGATCATCAAATTTAAAACCATGAATGATAAAACAGATGAAAACGGCAAATTACTTCCTGATGCTGAACGTCTGACAAGCTTTGGAAAGTTTGTTCGCAAGGCATCGCTGGATGAAATACCACAATTAATCAATGTGCTAAAAGGCGACATGAGTATAGTGGGACCAAGGCCTCTGAGAACATATTATTTACCTCTTTACAATGAAACACAAAAGCGTCGTCACGAAATACGACCCGGTATTACCGGCTGGGCTCAAGTAAACGGACGTAATGCTATTTCGTGGGCAAAAAAATTTGAATATGATGTGTGGTACGTTGATAATGTATCCTTTATGCTGGATACTAAAATAATAGTAATGACTGTTCAAAAGGTTTTTAAACGTGAAGGTATATCGAAAGAGGGTCACGCAACTACTGAAGCTTTTAATGGCAATAATTAACTTTATATTATGGACTTATATATAATAGGTGCAGGGAATGTAGGCGGTTTTCTGGCTTACCATGCAAACCAGTTTGGCAAATATATTCTTAAAGGATTTATTGATGACGATGAAAGTAAACATGGAAAGTATATTTACGACTTACCTGTCATAGGCAAGGTGGATATTCTGTTAAACATTGACAAACCATTTGCTGTTGCTGTTGCAATAGGAAATCCGATCAATAAAAAAAATATAGTAGAGCTGCTTAAGCAAAACAAGCAGGTGGTTTTTCCTAGTTTCATTCATCCTTCTGTATGGATCGGACAAAAAGTGATAATTAAAAAAGGCTGTATAATTTATCCGGGTGTAACTATAAATTATGAAACCGAGATTGATGATTTCGTAACTATCAACATGAATGCATCAGTAGGACATAACTGTAGATTAAACGATTTTTCAACACTTTCGCCGGGAGTCAATTGTGGAGGTTTTACAGTTATCGGAGAAGAAAGCTTTCTTGGAATAGGTTCTTCTACGATCCAGTCAATAAAAATTGGTAATAAGTCAATTGTCGGGGCTGGTGCGATAGTGATACGGAATATTCCGGATAATGTGGTTGTAGCCGGAGTTCCAGCAAAAATCATCAAATCAGGCTTAAATGATTAAAAAAAGGAGCAGGCGTTGGTTCATTGCGGGTTTGTTACTCGCAATTTTCATTTTAATACTCTTTTTATTTCGCCATGCGGGAAACTATCTGGTCAAAACCGACCATTTGCAAAGTTCTGACGCCATAGTCATTTTAATGGGAAGCACTGTGGATAGGGTACTTGAAGCTAATGATGTATATAAAGCCGGTATGGCTGAAAAAATTTTAATTATAAACAACATACAGCTTGGAAGAGAAGAACTTGAAGCTCAAGGCATTTTTGTTCCCACTCAGGCACAACTGGCTATAAAAGCATTATCAAAAATGCATATTCCTGACAGCCTGATGTTTATTCTTCCGGGAAGCGCAGTCAGAACACGCGACGAAGCTGATACGCTTGCTAAAGCTATTGCACGGAACGAATTTGACATAAAATCTGTGATACTTGTATCTTCTCCGGCACATATGCGCCGAAGTTCAATGATTTTTAAAAATTCTTTCAAAAAACACAATCTGGATGTTAAAGTAATAAGCGCACCAAGCAAATATTCTGATTTTCACCCCGAACAATGGTGGAAATACAGAGAAAATGCTAAATATGTATTCCTTGAGTACATAAAGATCATATTCTATCTGCTTTTTGAACAATGGTGAAATACACTATCAGGCATGATCATAAAACGAATCTTTGATATAATCTTTTCTTTTGCAGGTTTAATTCTGCTTTTGCCGGTTTTTATATTGGTTGCCCTAATAATAAAAACAACTACGCCGGGACCGGTATTTTTTCGTCAGATCCGTATTGGTTATAATGCACAGCCATTTACCATATATAAATTTCGTTCAATGCGTGTGAACACTTCAAATGTTTCAATAACACTTAGCAATGATGAACGCATTACGCCATTTGGCAGATTTTTAAGGCAAACAAAACTGGATGAACTGCCTCAGTTATTTAATATTATAAAGGGAGATATGAGTGTTGTTGGTCCCCGTCCTGATGTTCCGGGATACTCTGATAAACTAAGTGGCGAAGATCAGTTAATATGGACGGTAAAACCAGGGCTTACAGGGCTCGACTCCCTCACCTACCCCGATGAACAAATCATCCTCGATAAACAGGAAGATCCTCAGCAATATTACGATGAAGTATTGTGGCCTGCAAAAGTTGCGATAAATGTTGAATATGTTAAAAATCATACAATGATGCTTGATTTTAAGATAATCTTCCGAACCATTTTCAGAAAATGGGAAAATCCATGATCATCCGTAAATACTTTTAAAAGCCTTACCTGTTTCTGAACAGCAATAAAGTAGTTTAACTTAAAATTTTTAAAATGCTGAAAAAATTCTGGCTGCAATTTAAGACGTTCTATTCAGGCAGATATGGATTTGCAATTGACATTCTGTTGTTTTCAGTAATAACCATTTTTTTTCACAATATATGGTGGAGCTTTGAATCTTTCATCAAATCATTTTCAGCAGTAAACCAAACTGCCGACTGGCTTGCAAAACAGGTGTTCTTGTCCAGTCTGTGGATCAATCGGAATTTACTGGGACTGCAAATCTCCATTGAGGAGGTTAATATCATGTGGTTCAGTAATGGAGGCTTTGTTCAGGTGGTAGAAAGCTGCTCAGGACTTAAACAATTTTATCAGATCCTTGTATTGTTCATTTTATTCCCGGGACCATGGAAGCATAAACTATGGTTTATTCCTGTGAGTATTATAATTATGCATGGCGTCAATATTTTGCGCATAGTTATCCTATCGGTTTTAGTAGTTTGGAAACCTCAATATTGGGATTTGGTTCATGTATGGGTTTTGCGTCCCTTCTTTTATGTTGTAATATTTATGCTTTGGGTTTGGTGGGTTGAAAAATTCAAAAACCGAAAAACAAGTAAAGCCGCAGCTACAACATCTTAGCCTAATTTAATTATAGGAAGTTCTTCGGATTTTTCAAGATAATATCCGGCTGCTTCTCCAACAGGAATAAATCTCTGACTTGCCATAAGATTTGACAACTTAGGAATTGTAGTACTATTGCCAAGCCTTCCCATAATATTCCGATAAAATGGCAGCTTTGAAGTCATGGGTACGGCAGTATCAAAATCGCGGGGATGGAAATACGCCATATTATACTCATGCTTTTTGTAAAGATGATCTATTAATCTGAAAGGTAGCACACGGAAATACCCGCTTCCAGTGTATACCCATTTCAGTCCCATGCTAGACACCTGGTTCAGAGGAAGTTCCAGGATTTTTTTTGCCTTGTACTCAAAATGAAATGGTGTCTGAGGTATTTTCTCCGAACCTATTTTTCGTAATGATTTTGATGAGCTACTTATTGTAATACCATGCTTTAACAATATTGGGATACACCAGCCATTATTCTGGTTAAATGAGAATCGCGGCGCACGGTATTGCACAATTTCTTTTCCGGTAATTTTTTGCAATAATTCCAGACCCTTTGCCAGATCTTTTTCAAACTCAAGTGGACCCTGCCTCTCTGGTAAATGGTGATAATAAGAATGATAACCAATTTCATGACCCTCATCGGCAATACGTTTGATTACTTCCGGATATTGCTCAACTATCCATCCCAAAACATAAAATGTACCGATCGTATTGTTCGTGGCAAGGAACCTCAGGATAATATCAAGATTATTCTCAATCCGGCTTTCCATCTGAGACCATTGTGAAATATCAATCTGAGAAGATTCATAACTCAAAAACCAACTCTCAATATCAAAACTTAAAATATTAACCCTCGTCATCCAAATATTCTATCTTAATAAACCCATTTAGCTATATAATTCCCAAATTTATTTCCTAAAGGATAAGGTAAATATTTCCATATTTTTCGTATCCAATCATATTTTCTAAGACTAACCCTTGGCTGGGGATGAACCATCCAGCGTAAAGCAACATCATAAGTTTTCCATTGTTGTTTAAACTTATGTACTCCGCTTTCGCGGGTACTTTGTCCAAAACTGTATGTATGGCAACCAAGTTCAATGGCATGAGTAATCATTTCACTATGCAGCAGATATGATGGATATAAACGCTGCCAGGGCTTAAGTGTTGCGAACCACCCATTTTCATAAAAACCCTGATAGGCATTGTTAAAAGCACCGCCTATAACCTCTCCCTTATACTTCACAAGAAATATTCCTGCCCAGGCATTATCGTATTCTGCAAGCATTATTTCAAAGAAACGCCGTGGCAATGCTCCTGAGCCAATGCTCCTGATATGACGGGAATATACTTTATAAAAATCATCCAGCAAGTCCACTCCTCCTCTTTCCACTGTTAATCCGTTACGCCCGGCTTTATTGATTTTATGACGAAGATTTGTTGAAAAGATCTGTAATTGTTCTGTCGGATTTGATCTTAATTTCAGCCAGGAAACCACCTTTATTGCCTTCTCATCCTGATTCAATAACGGATAGCGGTACTCAAAACCATTAAATCTTTTTTCAAGATGTAGTTTGTGTAAACAGGAAACAATTTTCCGGTTCGGATCTTCATCTCCATTACGCACAAACAAAGCACCATAGCTGAAATGTGGCAGGGAAACTAGGTTATTTCCTGTGCAAACCAGCGCCAGTTGCAAATCGTTATCTGTTTTTATTAATATTGATTTCCAGCCAAAAGCTTTTGAAATAATTTCAGGTATACGCGGATGATGTGTTATAAGTGCAGGAACGCCGGGTATTCCCGTGAAGGGCTTGAAATTATCAGATAAACCACTGTTCTCCAATGAGTTAAAGTTAAGATTACAATTACATTTCAGACCGGAATGTTTAAGACTTATCAGAATGCCTGCAAAGCCACCGGCGCCGGCACAAATAACCATCCAGTAATGAACTTTGGCAGAAACAATAAAAGAGTTTATCAGAAACTCCATCAAATACGCATGAGTAAGCAATATTATCAAAGTCCACAATAAAAGTTTACGCTTTTGCAGCAGACAATTACCGGTAATTAGGACAATAAAAAATGCAACAAAAAAATAAACCACAATGACTAAAAAACCGGAAAGCCATAAACGATCCTCAAAAAACCCAGCCGAGCTCATGAAAAAGCGAATAAAGCCAGCAATAACCAGCATAGCTGTGATCCAGACAAAATCCTTGATTATAGTTCGCTGAGTATTCAAGAAATCCAATTTTTATGCAAAATTAATGAAAAGACATTATAAATTGTCAAATGGTTCTTTCGACACACTGCAGCAAATATCAGATATATTTCGGATTTTAAATAAATATGTTTTCTGTTATCTGAGTATTGTTTGATAAATGAATTATCAGGTTTTAAACCCATGTTTACAAACCGTATCCTTAATAAAGTATTTCGCCATATTAATAGTCTAATATTGTTTGCCTTAAAGCTTTTCATAACTTTGCACGCTTAAAAGAGAACAATATGTCAATAACTGAAACCAATCAATCTCTACCGAAATTTTCGGATTTAATAAATGCTCAGTCCTTGCTTAGCAAAGTTGTAAAGCACACACCGCTGGAACGAAGCAAATCATTTTCGGTAATGTCTGGTGCTGATGTTCACCTTAAACTTGAGAATTTTCAAACTACCGGTTCATTTAAAGTTAGGGGTGCATATTATAAAATCGCAAATCTCACTCCGGAAGAATCTTCAAAAGGTGTTCTGTGTGCTTCGGCAGGTAATCATGCTCAGGGTGTTGCGTATGCCGCCACCAGTCTTGGTGTAAAAAGTACAGTTTTCATGCCTGTATTTGCTCCGCCTCTAAAAGTTATTGCTACCCGCTCATACGGAGCAGAAGTAATACTTACCGGCGAAACTTTCGACGATGCCTTTAAAGCGGCTTTAGAATTCCAGAAGCAAACAGGTGCAACTTTTGTTCATCCGTTTAATGACCCTCATATTATTGCCGGACAAGGAACTGTTGGTCTTGAGATTTTTGAACAATTACGTGAAGTTGATAAAGTTTTGGTTCCTATTGGAGGCGGTGGTCTGATTTCAGGTATTGCCATTGCACTTAAGCAGCTTAATCCGGCAATTCGTATCATTGGCGTTGAAGCCGATGGCGCGCAATCAATGAAAACATCAATTGAAAACGGGAAACATTCTACTTTAAATTCTGTGAACACCATAGCTGACGGAATAGCTGTCAAATCTCCCGGCAATCTCACTTTTGAAGCTGCCAGGAAACTTGTTGATGAATTTGTAGTAGTTAATGATACCGAAATGGCTCATACTGCTTATCTGCTCATGCAGCGCTCAAAAATCCTGGCTGAACCATCAGGTGTTGCTGCTATGGCTGCAGTTCTTTATCAAAAGACTGATATAAAAGGACGAAAAGTGGTTCCAATAGTCAGCGGTGGTAATATAAACATGAGCATTCTAGAACAGATACTTGAGAAAGGAGTTATGGAAGAAGGGCTGAGGGCAAGATTACAAGTGCTTATTCCTGATCAGGCCGGTATGTTGAAATCCATTCTTTCAATTCTTGAAAAAATGAAAGCCAATATACATGATATTGAACATGAACGTTCAGCCGCAAGTGTTCCGGTCGGGCATGTTCAGGTTACCTTAACCTTTAACTTACAGGATACAACTCAGTTGCCTGCAATAACAAATGAACTTGAAATGAAAGGAATGAAGTATCAGGTACTTAATTAGGTTAATACTCAAAGATATTTTAACTGACGGTGTCCCGTTTGACAGCTATATATCCAAGGATCAGTTTATTTCGCACAAATTGTAATAGGATCAGCAACCATTGTTACCATATCGGTATGTAAAAACATGTCTTGTTAATTCAGAATCATATTAGCCTTGAACGATAGAACTTTAAATCATTGCCTTTTATACCATATTACAATAAACAAGACCGTTTTTATGTTATAAATAATTATAATGTTAGATAGTTATTAGCCATTTAAATCAGTCAATCACCTTTCAATGAATTTGTTGAGGTTTCTTTTTAGTAAAGTATTTTTAAGACATCTAGGTATAGCCATTGGTATTGCGCTGATATTATTATTGTTAGCATATAAAGGGCTAGCAATTTATACCCGTCATGGTAATAACTATATTGTTCCTGAGTACATGGGAATAACCCTAAATGACATTAAACTATATAATTTAGCCCGTGATTTTGAATTCGTTGTGCTTGATTCGGTTTACGACAACAATCTGGAACCCGGCACTATTGTAATGCAGGATCCTTTGCCAAACTCGCTTGTGAAAAAAAATCGAAAGATATATTTTACTATTGTTGCCTCCTTACCTGAATGTGTCAGCATGCCCGATCTTGTGGACCTTACATACAGGCAGGCTTTATCAACTCTTGAAACATACGGACTTGGCATAGGAAAAATTGATTATAAACCTGATATTGCTAAAAATGCTGTACTTAAGCAAAATTTTGAAGGAGAAGAGATATTACCTGGCACTCAAATAATCAAAGGTTCAACAATTGATCTGGTTCTGGGGCAAGGTCTGGGAAGCACAAAAATCCCAATTCCTTTGCTGCTTGGATTGACACAGGAAGAAGCCCATCAACTTATCAGGGACCACCTGCTTAATATAGGAGCCAATATCATTGAAGATGAAGATGAAACTGACCCTGACCAAAGAGTTTACAGGCAACATCCAGCATATAGTCCTGAAACATATATAAACCCCGGACAACAAATTGACCTTTGGTATTGCTCAGCAAAAACATTTAATTTTGATTCGTTGCTTAACATAAATAAACCAGACACACTGTTTTTTGAAGATAATTTTGATTTTGAACAGAATTTCTAATTATGATCCGATATATCACCATTCTCATAATAATATTAACAAGCATTGTTATACAGGCTCAGGAGATTTTGACAGGTCTTGAGTCGAATCCGCAAATCCTGAAAGCTATTAAAGAAGGTCGAAAACCAGATTTAAAAAACTCTCAGGTTCTCACACTACCATTTTTTGATGACTTTTCAGGTTCTGATATTTTCCCTGATAGCAAAAACTGGGCTAACAATGATGTATTCATTAACAACGACTACCCTGTTTTCCCAGTAACAGCCGGTGTTGCTACTTTTGATGCTCTTGATGAAAATGGAAAACTACATTCTGATGCAGGCAAAAACAGTTTTATTGCTGATTATCTGATCTCTCATACCATACGCCTCGATTCAGTTCTCTCTCCTGAACCAAAAGCACTCACTCCAAAGGATTCAATTTATTTAAGTTTTTACTATCAACCAGAAGGACTGGGGTTTGCACCTTCAGAAGGTGATTCATTAGTACTTGAGTTTTTTTACAACCATCCTGTTGATTCATTAAAAACCTGGGTTAAAGTATGGTCTGCAGCAGGCATGACACTTAATGAGTTTTTGGCTTTACACAAGACGTATTTTAAAAGAGTGATGATACCCATTACTGACGAAAAATTCCTTAATGAGGGGTTCAGGTTCAGGTTTTACAATATTGCCAGTATCCGTTATCCTAATGCTCCAAGCCATCAGAGCAACCGCGACCAGTGGAATATTGATTATGTTTATTTGAATTATAATCGTACTATTAATGATATCTATTATAATGATCTTGCTTTTGTAAATAAACATGGAAGCTTTTTAAAAAACTTTAATTCAATGCCATACAAACAATACAAACAGAATTTCGTTAATGAAATGGCTGAATATCTTAATGTTATGGTGAGCAACTTAAATAACACTGAAGCATCTGGTTCTTATAAATATATAGTCAGCCGTCCGAATGGTACCGAGCTGAAAAGATACGAGAGTGGCACATATTTAATTGCTCCTTTTTCACAATCGGGGTATGTAACTGAAGCAGCAATAGCAAAACCACCTGTTGAATTTGCTTTTCCAATTGATCTGCAGGAAAACTCTGCTTCCTTTCTTATAACCCATATTTTAACAGGGGATACATTTATACCTGGAACAAATGACACGTTGAAATACGCTCAGTCATTTTCTGATTATTATGCCTACGACGATGGCACAGCCGAAGCCGGTTACGGACTAACAAATGCCGGTGGCAAAATGGCATATCGCTTCCGGTTGAATACCCCTGACACTTTAACAGCAGTTGATATATTTTTCAACCGGGCACTTAACAACGAAAATCAAAAATTTTTCCATATCCAGTTGTGGAATGATTATAACGGTAAACCCAAAAATCTGATTCATGAAGAAAAGGATTTCAGGGTTGAATATGGAAATGACGGGCTGAACGATTTTCACCGTTATTTCCTTGATGAACCTCAGGTAATTTCAACTTCCAGATTCGGAGAATTAAGATATTATATTGGACTTGAACAAACTACCAGCTCTTTGCTGAATGTAGGTTTCGACCGCAATAACAATAAAAAGCAAAATACTTTCTATTATTTCTATTCTGATACAGCCAATATGTGGAGAAACACAATGTATGACGGTGCTTTAATGATAAGACCAGTATTTGGCAATGCAAAAAGCATACAGCCGAAAGATGAAAAAAGCGTACGCCTGAATGTTTTTCCAAATCCGGTTAATGGTAATGTGATCCGCCTGCAGACTGATGAGGATATGATGAACGACAGCCGTTTTCAGATTTTCAATGTGTCAGGAATTATTATTCAGGAGGGAAAAACCATCGATAATATCAATATATCACAATTGCCGTCAGGAGTTTATGTATTACGGCTAACCGGCAAAAACAAAACTGAATATACCCGGTTTATAGTGCACCGGTAAAATCAAGTTTTCAATGATTGATTTTCCAGAACCTTTACAAGAAGAAACTGATCTTTATGAGCATCACCGGGTGGTTGTAGACAAAGGTCAGAGTTTACTTCGTATTGATAAATTCCTGATCGGGCGGCTTGAGAATGTTACGCGCAATCGTGTACAAATCGCTCTTCGTGCCGGCAATATTCTTGTAAACGGTAAAAATGCAAAACCTAACTATAAGGTTAAGCCCAATGATATTATCACTATTGTTCTGGCACAGCCACCACGTGAATTTGAGCTCATACCCGAAAATATACCTTTTAATCAGGTTTACGAAGATGATGATATAATTATCATTAATAAAAATGCTGGTATGGTAGTTCATCCGGGGTATGGAAATTTCACGGGAACTCTTGTTAATGCACTTCTTTACTATTTTCAGGAAAAAGACTCAAAGGATTACCCTTATCTTGTCCATCGTATTGACAAGGATACTTCCGGACTCTTAATTGTAGCCAAGAATGAATTTGCTCAAACCAGTCTGGCAAATGCGTTTTTTAAACACGATGTTGACCGCCGCTATATTGCTCTGGTGTGGGGTGATATTGCTGATGATGAGGGAACCATTGAAGGTAATATAGGGCGCAGTGCAAAAGACAGGCGCGTAATGTACGTATATAAGAATGGCGAACATGGGAAACCTGCCATAACACATTATAAGGTAATTAAACGCTTTGGTTATGTTACTTTGATAGAATGTAAGCTTGAAACAGGCAGAACCCACCAGATCAGGGCGCATTTACGTTTTATAGGGCATCCGCTTTTTAACGACGAAAAATATGGCGGGAATCAGATACTGAAAGGAACTACCTTTTCAAAATACAAACAATTTATTCAAAACTGCTTCTCGACTATCAACCGACAGGCATTACATGCCAAATCTATTGGGTTCAGCCATCCTGTCACAAATAAATATATGTTTTTTGATTCTCCTTTGCCTGATGATATGGCTGCAGTACTTGAAAAGTGGGAACGCTATACTCACAATGATAGAAAGATCAATCAAGTTTGAGTACGGCAAGAAATGCAGTTTGCGGGACTTCAACATTTCCAACCTGGCGCATACGTTTTTTACCTTTTTTCTGTTTTTCAAGAAGTTTACGTTTACGACTTATATCACCACCATAACATTTGGCAGTAACGTCTTTGCGCAATGGTCTTATAGTTTCGCGGGCAATAATTTTAGCCCCTATTGCAGCCTGTATAGCGATTTCAAATTGCTGACGCGGGATCAGCTCTTTTAGTTTTTCACATATACGACGACCAAAACTATAAGCATTATCACGATGAATTAAAGTTGACAATGCATCCACCATTTCACCATTCAGCAAAATATCAAGTCTTACCAGATCGGCTTTTCTATAGCCGGTTATCTGATAATCAAATGAAGCATAACCTTTTGAGATACTTTTCAGCTTGTCATAAAAGTCAAAAACAATTTCAGCCAGAGGTAATTCAAATGTAACCTCTACCCTGTTGCTGGTAAGATAAATCTGATTTTTAAGAATACCACGCTTGTCAATACAAAGTTTCATAATTCCACCAACAAATTCTGTTTTAGATATAATCTGAGCAGTGATTATTGGTTCTTCAATATAATCTATATAGTTGACAGGGGGTAATCCACTCGGATTATGTACCTCAATGATCTCGTCTTTAGTAGTATAAACATTATAAGATACGTTTGGAACCGTTGTGATCACATCCATATCGAATTCTCTGTCAAGACGTTCCTGGATAATCTCCATATGAAGCAGCCCAAGGAATCCGCAACGAAATCCAAAACCAAGTGCCATTGATGATTCAGGTTCGAAGGATAAGGACGCATCATTCAGCTGCAGTTTCTCAATTGAAACACGTAATTCCTCATAATCATCGGCATCAACCGGATAAATACCTGCAAAAACCATTGGTTTCACATGTTTAAAACCTTCAATTGGTGAGTTGCAGGGGTTCTCAACATGAGTAATCGTATCACCCACCTTTACTTCTGACGAGCTTTTAATACCGGAGATAATATATCCAACGTCTCCGGCTCGTAATTCTTTTCTTGGATGCCTTTCCAGACGCAGGATCCCGATTTCATCAGCATGGTAATCATGATCAGTTGAAAAAAACTTTACATGATCCTGATGTCGTAAAGTGCCATTCATTATTCGAAAAGTGGCAATAATTCCGCGGTAGGAATTGAACATTGAATCGAAGATCAATGCCTGTAACGGTGCATTGGGATCGCCTTTGGGAGGCGGAATACGATGTATTATAGCTTCAAGGATATCATCTATTCCCAGGCCTGTACGACCGCTTGCCCGGATAATATCTTCTCTATCGCAGCCTAATAAATCAATGATCTGATCTTCAACTTCATCGGGCATGGCACTTTCCATATCCATTTTGTTCATCACCGGAATTATTTCCAGATTATGCTCTATAGCCTGATAAAGCACTGAAATAGTCTGTGCCTGAATTCCCTGTGTGGCATCGATCATAAGCAGCGCGCCTTCGCAGGCTGCTATAGAACGGGATACCTCGTACGAGAAATCAACATGTCCGGGAGTATCAATAAGGTTAAGAAGAAATTTTTTGTCTTCTCTTTTATATTCCATCTGGATTACATGGCTTTTGATAGTAATGCCGCGTTCACGTTCAAGGTCCATATTATCCAGGGTCTGCTCCTGTAATTCCTTTTCTGATACCGTTCCTGTAATCTGAAGCAGGCGATCGGCAAGAGTACTCTTTCCGTGATCAATATGGGCTATAATACAAAAATTTCTAATATATTTCATTCATCAAAACTCAGGTTTTCAGATTCTTAAGATAATCTAAAATTATTATTTTGTTTAACAATCCGGTAATATAATTTTTTTCAAACAATCATAGCAGCTTAAGAAATGCGATGCAAAATTAAATAAATTATTCGCTGTTTTATCAAACTGTTGGCTGATAGGTAGTAGTCTCAATGGGATAATGTCCAAGATAAACATTGCCAAAACGACCGTCAATGGCTATTTTATCTCCCGGCTTCAACGTAACACCATTAATAATACATTCTTTCCGCGAATCATACACCAGCAGATCGCTACAATTTACTATACAGGTTTTTCCAAGTCTAACAGCCGTAACTGCTGCGTGAGATGTTGCTCCACCCTTTGCTGTAAGTAAACCCTGACATTCAAAAATCATCGCTATATCGTCAGGAACAGTATCTGGACGGGCAAGAATGATGGGATGGCCAGGGAATTTCTGTTGTAAAAAATTCAGATCATCCATATCAATAGCAAGAAGTCCATTCATTGCACCTCCACCTATACCTATTCCCCGACCAAGAAGTTTCATCTGCTCCGGCGAACTTCTGAACATATTAACCTTTGCAGGCTGTTGCATATCCTGGTCACGGGTTTGAAGGATGTATAAATCATCAGGATCTTCTGACTCAAAGGTAAATTCAATCTCCTGAGGGGCATAACCCAGTTCTTCAGTTAATTGGGTAGCAATCTGATAAATACGCTTATAAATTTCAGGATGACTGGTTTGAAGTGAGCCTCCCTCAAGATCAAGCTGTTTGCGCTGAGTTTCACCAACGGGCAAAGGTTTGACCAGTCCGCCCACTATATCCTCACCCTGGCTGCATAAAGTAAAATCACCGTAAAGATGTACTCCGGGTCGGTTGATCAGTGGATTTTGAGTAAATACAACTCCAGTACCTGAAGTATAATTAAGATTACCAAGTATCATTTTCTGAACAATGACCGCTGTTCCCCATTCATCGGCAATCTGCATATGCTTACGATAAACTTTTGCACGTTCTGAATCCCAGGAATCAAAAACATAATTTATTGTGGTATTAAGTTGCTTGAACAAATCCTGCTCAAAATACACATTATGATCTGCTATAGCCTGCCTGTATGATTTTGCAATCTGCTTCATGTGATCCGGCAGGAAATACATTTTCAGATCTATTCCATAGCGGTTCTTGTAATCCTGAATTATTCCATCAAACACATCGCGATGAATGCCATGCGCCATACCCCAGCTTTGAAGAAAACGCCTGTAGCAATCCCATGATGTCCATGCATAATTTGGCTGTTTGCTCAAACCTTCAACCAACTGGTCATTCATACCAACATTAAGAAAAGTATCCATAGCGCCAGGCATGGAAATAGCTGTTCCTGAACGAACTGACAACAGTAAAGGGTTAGATGGTTTTCCAAACTGCCTCCTAGTTACCTGTTCAAGCTTTCTAAGATTACGTCTGATAAGATTATCAAATTCCTTTTTTATTTCATGATGGTTTGAAATGGCATAGCGCCTGCGAAACACCTCAGTAGTAAGCACAAAACCGGGTGGAACAGCAATATGAGCCAAACTGAGCTTTTTAAGGAAAAATGCTTTGGAGCCAAGAAAGATCTGATTATCAACCTGAAGTGTTGCTTCATACAAAGGGCTTATTACAAGGTCGGAATTATACGACATTACATCACTTATAAGTTCTGCAGGATATTTATCAACCATATTGCGCAAAGAATTTAAAATGCGCGATACAAGATTGTCAAGTGGTTGTATTAAGAATGCTGCACTGATTATATCACGGAAAAACTCTTCGGACTTGCGTGTGACAAGCTGATCTTTTTCCTTTTCAGTACCTCTGATATCGCGCTCATAAAGCTGTGGAATAACAACTTTTAGCGGATACTCATAAGAAAGCAGAAAATAATTGTCAATGGTTATTTTAACGTTTTCAGCAATAAACTGAAATATATTAATATGCTGATGCAGTGAAAAGCTTCGCGATGCCAATGAATAGCGAAGCATATCCAGGTTTGAATTAAAGCCCTGATTTGAAACACCATCGAGTTCAAGACCATAACGAAAAAACTCCAGAACCTGATAAACCCTGTCCAGGGTTTTTGCCGATATATAATCTAAATTAATATTATCAACTATTTTTTCCATTAAACGGGTAGCAATTTTCTCCAGCCTGAAAGTAAGTCCCAGCGCCTCGAATTTCGATTCCCTATAAGTCCCGTACATCGAAGGTATGCCAATGGCGATATGTCGTTTATGATAAATATTTTCCCAACTCTGGCTATGTTCAGGATTGAAAATGATCTTTTTCAATCGTTCCATGAAACTATATATCAGCTTTAATGCCTCATCGAAGTATTCTTTTTGCATAGCTTCTTCAAAGCGGTCAATCTCAATAGCTTCAATAAAAGCATAGCGCCTAAGGATTGAAACTATATTCAAAGTCTCAAACGAATATTTTTCTTTAAGCAAAGCATAAAGTGCATGAATACAGGTGAGCCGGTGTATATCTTTTTCATGCTCGCCGGGTAGTTTCTTAAGTAAACGCTCAAAATGATCATTATCCAGCTCAAGCAACTGGTCAAAACTAAGCTCCGAATCCTCAATCAACTGGTTAACAAGCGAATGCACCACTGTAAAATATTCGCTTTCAAGGTCAATTGATTTGAACACGTCATCCGGCAATATGGGTTCAAGTGCATCAACATTACCGTTATACCAGAATTTAAAAATTCGGTAAGTCAAATCAATAAGTGTGTTATTACTCTCAGTATGAACCTGTTTACGAAGGAAATGAACCAAACGGTCATGTCTTCCATTCACCTCGTCCATATTGGTAGTTACATTCCGTATTTCTCCTTCAGCACCTATTTCATGAAAATAAACCGGAAAAATACGTGTAAGCTGTTTTACCTTTTTATAATATGGCGCAATATTTGAATTTAAAATCTTTGTGATCTCACGCTGAAAAAGATCGGTATCGCTGATGAATATTCCACCAAGCCTTAGATTAACGATAAGCGCCGACAGCAGCTTTTCCATGCCTGAATGCGAATACTCGATTAATTCAAGCCATACCCTGATATTTTTAATATGGTTTGGATTAACATTAACCTGCCAGTCCTTATTCACATATACTATTCCCGGGGTTTCGAACCCAAAATCAATCAGTGTTCTTTCAAAATAATTGACATATTGCTGTTCCTCGGTGTCATCACGGTCAACTATCTTTTTTCCAAGGGTAAGAATACAATCAAGGACAGCCGACATATGCTCCTTGCGCAATTCTTCGCAGAGTTCAAAAATATTATCAATAAACCCTCCAAGATTTTCGGTTTTAAGCTCATCAACGGCATTTCGCAACACTTTATTAACACTCCATACCAGCCGGTATTTCTTACTTTGCATGCCCGGAAGATGAAGCAGATAAAAGATATAAAAGAACTTATCAACAAAACTCGGCAACTCATCAGTAATTGAACTGAAGCGTTCAGCAATATCATCAAAAACAGGAATATTGGTACTAAGCATTTCCCAGTTTGTAAGGTTCTCAGCCTCCATTTTTATTTTTTTGAACCAGGGGCTGCCTACCTTATTAAATATTCCGTATTGATCGTCGCTTAAAAATTCTTTTTTCTCTTCAAACCAATTTTCAATATCAGTAGTTTCTTCCCAAAAATCAATATTACGGAGTAAAATATTTTTAAACAATGAGACAATTTTATCGCTGAATTCCGACATTTTCGATATCCCATCAAGCCGTCTGACAAAAAACTTTGAGCTATTTATAAAAGCTCTGATATTTTCATCCAGATTATCTGCCAATACATTTAAGCATAGATCAATCACAGGGAAAAGAGCTTCATTATTGTCTTTTTTTATTTGCTCAATAAGCTCAAGCAATGTTTTTACTATTTGCTCCCCAAGTTCATCTTTTATATCTTCTTCAAGCAGTTTACCGTAAAGCATGACTGGTTCGCGAAAAGCATTAACAGCATTTGGGGTTGAAGCATAAAACCAGAAATCCGACAGTAATATCTTTCTTGCTTCTTCCACTACAAAAAGCCGGTTACTGAAAGGATGTAAGTACTCAATAATACATTCCTGCGCTCTCTTGTTAATTCCGTAATACTCTTTTGACAGGTCAATGAACGCCTGCAAATGTTCAGGAATAACAATGTTTTTATATCGTGTTTCAGCTAAGTTGGCCTCCAGTGCTTTAGAATAAAATTTCTCGGTCATGATCTAACTCAGATTTTTTACAAAATTAAGAATTATCCGGTCATAAGGTTGCGTTCAAATAATCTGTTTGTTTAATATTAAATGAACAAAACAAAGATTCTAACGTTTGGAAATTGGGGTAAATTACAACAGTTTTAAATTAACAAAATATGTCATTACAACAATCTTATAGTCTGCTTACCACTGATAAGGAAACTTTGAAGAAATGGTACAGTCTTATGGCTTTAGGCCGCAAAATTGATGACCGCGCGCCAAATTATCTTCGCCAGGCTCTTGGATGGTCGTATCACGCTCCCTATGCAGGTCACGACGGGATTCAACTGGCAATAGGTCAGGTGTTTGACCGCAAAACTGATCATCTTTTTCCTTATTACCGCGATATGCTCACAGTAATATCAGCTGGGCTAAATACCGAAGAAATATTACTCAACGGGCTATCAAAAAAGGATGATCTTGCAAGCGGAGGCCGCCACATGAGTAATCATTTTGCAAAACCTGAATGGAATATTCATAATGTTTCGTCAGTAACAGGCAATCATACTTTGCATGCTGTTGGAGTTGCAAGAGCTATGAAAAGATATAATCATAAAGGTGTGGCTATCAGTTCTCAGGGCGAATCATCAGTATCCGAAGGCTTTGTTTATGAAGCCATTAATGGCGCAAGCAGAGAAAAATTACCTGTGATCTTTGTTTTTCAAGATAACAAATATGGAATTTCTGTTCCAAAAAGAGATCAGACAGCCAATTATATGGTAGCCGAGAATTTCTCAGGATTGATGAACCTTCGCATAATTTATTGTGATGGAAAAAGTGTATTCGACTCGATGAATGCTATGGTTGAAGCCAAGCGCCATGCACTTGAAAAGCAGGAACCAGTGATCGTACACGCAAGTACAGTTCGCATACACAGCCACTCCAACTCTGATCGCCATGAGTTGTATCGTGACGAAACTGAAAGACATTGTGTAAAAATATCTGATCCTTTTGATCGTTTGCGCACTGTTTTAATCCGTTCAGGAAGATTTTCAGAAGCCGAACTGCTTGAAATTGAAGAAGAAGCCCAGAAAGAAGTGATGGCGGCTCATAAAAAAGTTATCAGAGCTGCTAATCCTTCACCGGAATCAATCTTCAATTTTGTTAGCCCGGAACCTTATAAATCAAAAAAATATCCTGATGGAATCCATGACGAGAAAAGTGGTGAGAAAATGAAACTCATCACTGCCCTTAACGAAACTCTCAAAGCTGAATTCCGCCATAATCCTGATACTTTTATCTGGGGGCAGGATATTGCTTATCGTGACAAAGGAGGAATATTCAATGTTACAAAAGGTATGCAGCAGGAATTTGGTATCGAAAGAGTTTTCAACGCACCTATAGCCGAAGATTTTATAATGGGAACCGCCAATGGTATGAGCCGTTTCAATCCTAAAATACGTATTGTCATTGAAGGAGCAGAATTTGCTGACTATTTCTGGCCTGCAATGGAACAGGCAGTTGAAATGAGCCACGATTACTGGCGCAGCAACGGCGCTTTCTCTCCTAATGTTACAATAAGGCTTGCTTCGGGCGGATATATTGGCGGAGGATTGTATCACTCCCAAACTATTGAAGGTGCACTTGCAACATTACCTGGGTTCAGGATCGTATATCCGTCTTTTGCCGATGATGCTGCAGGGTTGTTAAGAACCTCAATGCGTTCAGAAGGACCTACCATATTTATGGAACCCAAGGCATTATACAACGATCCGGTAGCCGAAACCATAGTACCTGACGATTACGAAGTTCCCTTTGGGAAAGCCAGGATAAGAAGAAAAGGAAGCGATATGAGCATTATTACTTATGGTAATACTACACATATGAGCCTTCAGGTAGCAGAAAGAATACAGAAAGAGAAAGGCAAAAGCATTGAGGTAGTAGATATCCGTTCATTAATCCCTCTTGATAAAGAAAGTATTATTGAATCAGTGAAGAAAACCGGCAAAGTGCTTGTTGTGCATGAAGATAAAGTATTTGCCGGATTTGGAGCTGAGCTTGCTGCCACCATTGCTGCGGAAGCTTTTGAATATCTTGATGCACCCATAAAACGAGTAGGATCTACATTTACTCCGGTTGGGTTTAACACAATACTTGAAAAAGCTATACTACCTAATGCCGATAAAATCTATGATGCAGTAGTTGAATTGCTTGAGTTCTAATCCAAATCCCGGAATTTATCTGATTATGGTTTTAAAATCGACATATCGTCGGTAACAACAGCATCAGATAAAAATCAAATTTGTATAAATTAAAAACGCCCGTAAACCGGGCGTTTTTAATTTATGAGCAACAAAATTCATCTCACTATTAAAACAATTATTTCTTTACAGGTTGTTTTGGTGTTTTTTTACGCATCATCATATCATAGGCTATTGGAGTAGCAATAAACCATGACGAATAGGTTCCAACCATAATACCAACAAGTAGTGCAAAAGAGAATCCACGTATAACTTCACCTCCGAATATAAATATGGCTAACAACACCGCTATTGTTGTGCCCGCAGTATTAATGGTACGACCCAGAGTGTTACTGATCGCATCATTTATGGTCAGTTTCATTTCCCACTTTGGATGCAGAGTCATATTTTCACGGATACGGTCAAAAATAACCACGGTATTGTTTACTGAATACCCAATTATAGTAAGGATAGCGGCTATAAATGATTGATCCACCTCGAGGCTAAATGGCAATATACCATAAAAGATTGAATAGAGTGATATAATTATCATTGAGTCATGGAACAGCCCTGAAACAGCACCCAGCCCAAACTGCCAGCGTTTGAAACGGAAAGCTATATAGGCAAAAATTATGATCAAGGCAAATATAACAGCTACTACTGCAGCCTGTTTAATATCGCGGGCAATGGTAGGTCCAACTTTTTGAGAACTGAGACGCCCTATTATCTTATTGTCATCATCAGAAATAAATTCTTCAAATGATATAGGATTGTCAAAAAACTGGCTTACTCCGGCATAAATTTTTTCTTCGATGATATCATCGGTCTCTTGAGTATCCTGATCAATCAAATATTTTGTTGTAATCTTCACCTGATTATTTGGTCCGAAAGTCTTTACTTCAGGAGCTTCACCAAATTCGCTGGTTAATGCACTTCGAACATCAGTGGTTTTAACATCCTGATCAAAACGAATCACATAAGTACGACCTCCTGAAAAATCAACACCATAATTTAATCCTCTGACAACAAGAGAAATAATACCCAAAGCAATTACAATACCAGATAACACATAGGATATTCTCTTGAAATTAATAAAATTATACTTACTACCTACAAATAAATCACGGGTATATTTATTGTCGAATGAAAGCTGAAGATTACGATTAAGCTGCCAGTTAAAGATCAGGCGTGAAATAAATATTGCAGTGAAAAGCGAAGAAACAATACCTATGATAAGGGTAGTAGCAAATCCCTGAACAGGTCCGGTTCCAAAAATGAAAAGAACAATACCGGTAAGAAGTGTTGTAACGTTACCGTCAATAATTGCAGAATATGAGTTCTTATAACCATCGGCAAGGGCAAGTTTCATACCTTTACCATTTCGCAATTCTTCACGAATTCTTTCATAAATAATAACATTAGCGTCAACCGCCATACCAATTGTAAGCAGAATACCAGCTATACCCGGCAGGGTAAGAATTGCGCCAAGAGATGCAAGTACCCCGAAGATGAAGAAAATATTCGCAACAAGAGCCAGAGCTGCAACACGACCAGCTTTGTTGTAATATATATTCATATATATAATAACCAGCAAAAAAGCTATCACAAATGAGATCAGCCCTGCTCTTATAGCTTCACTTCCCAATGAAGGACCAACTATTTCTTCCTGAATAATTCGGGCAGGTGCCGGCATTTTACCTGATTTAAGGATATTGGCAAGGTCCTGACCTTCCTGAATTGTGAAATTACCAGTAATTGAAGAACGTCCGCTGGGGATCTCATCATTAACACGTGGTGCTGAATAAACATAATCGTCAAGTACAATAGCTATCTGTCTTCCAATATTATCACCTGTAAGCCTTCTCCATATCCTTGCACCTTCGGCATTCATGGTCATGCTTACTTCTACCTGATTCATCTGACTGTAATCCTGACGGGCATCAATAATAACCTCTCCTGTAAGAGGAGCATCACCTTCGCGGGTAGTGATTTTCAAAGCAACCAATTCCAACACATTGGGTGCATAACTTTCAGGTTTAACAGTCCAGGCAAGTTTTAGATTTTTGGGAAACGATTCGCTAACAAGTCTTAACATACGATTCACCCTTGTAGTATCTTTAATTGCTGCGTAACCAACTGTAGCACCTTCACGCGGGTATATATTTCCATCGTCAGCCTGATAGAATGCAGGTTGTAAATACACGAACAAAGGATTCTCTTTTTCCCATTCACTGCGCGAAATATCTTCATCAATTGAAATGCCGGTAGTATCAGTAGCCAAAATATCTTCCAAAGTTTTTAAGGTGTCAGCAGTATCAGTTTCAACTGTTTCCAGTATTTCCTTTATTTCTTCCTGATCCTGTTCAAAAATAGTTTCAGCCTGTTTCTCTGAAATTGTATCAAACAAAAATGATTCACGCTCCTGCAAAACGCGAAGCTTATTATTTGCTTCAGTGAAATATTGTGCTATTTCGTTAAACTGATATGTTTCCCAAAACTCAAGCTGAGCGGTTCCCTGTAAAAGTTTTCTTACTCGTTCCGGTTCTTTGATACCTGGTAACTCTACAAGAATTCTGCCCGAAGCAGGCAATTTCTGAATATTGGGCTGTGCTACACCAAAACGGTCAATACGTGTTCGTAAAATATTAAACGAACGATCAATGGCGCCATCAACCTCGGAGCGAATCAGACTGACAACTTCTGAATTTGTTGAATTATAACGTATCCTATCCTTGAACTCAGGTGCATTGATAAAAATAGCGGCAAGGCTTGCATTGGGATCAATCTCATTAAAGGATTCAGCAAAAAGAGTCAGAAAATCAGTCTGACTTGTTCTTTCTTTTTCTGCCGCTTTTTCGAGTGCCTGAACAAAAACAGGATTACGACTATTACCGGATAGAGCTTTGATAATATCAGCACTTGAAATTTCAAGCGTAACGTTCATCCCGCCTTTGAGGTCGAGTCCAAGGTTAAGTTCACGTTCTTTTGTTTCACGGTAAGTGTATTTTCTGACCAGAATATTATAAACAGTCTGATTTGACATTGAATCAAGGAAATATCTTTCGCGTGACTTTGAAATAGAGTCAAACAGAAATGTTTCCAGCAGGGCATCTCCTGCCGAGAGTCTTTGTGCCTGTTCATGGGCTTCTTCATTATTAGCGTAATTGCGCGCTTTGCTCTCAACCCTTTTGGTTACAAATGTGAAAGATAATTGATAAAGACATACTAGCGCAAAAGCGATGGCAAAAAATTTAATAGCTCCTTTACTTTGCATTTGAAAATTGGTTTAAAATATCTAAAATAACTACTTTTGTTTTTTTGAGGGTGCAAAGATAGAATTATAGCCGTTAATAACACACTTATTATTATCTAAAATTTTTCAAATTCTTTTAATCACTATTCTTTAAACCCTTTTACTATTAGCTTTTACAACAATGATACGATTTACCAAAGCATTGAAAAAATTTACCGCAATCTTACAAAAAAGATTTCATTTTATCATTTTAATAACTTATCTGATTTCAGGATTACCTTCAAGAAGTCAGACATATTATGAATTTGGCTTTGTACTGAAACACGACATTTTGGTTTTTGACACGAGCAATAACTTGTTGGATCTTGCATGGATTGGCGGGTTAAACACCTGTCAGTTCCACAAATTCGATCTGAATTCTGATCAAATTGAAGATCTTATAATTTTCGACAGACATGGAAACAGGTTATTGACTTTCGTTAACGATGGTTCTGACAGCGAATATGCATACAGTTTTGCGCCTGAATATATTGATAAATTTCCTAAAACAGAGCAATGGATACAGTTTGTTGATTATGATAACGATGGAAAAAAAGACATTTTCACCTATGTAACCGGTGGTATGAAAGTTTATAAAAACATATCGGATACAAGCATCAGGTTCAAAAAAATAACTGATCCTTACCTTTACACACAACTAAGCAATAATCAGTTCATTAATCTTTTTGTTACAAGTGTTGATTATCCGGCAATTGTAGATATTGACAACGACAGCGATGTTGACATACTTACTTTCTGGGGTCTGGGAACTTTTCTTGAGAAACACAGCAATCAGTCGGTAGAGTTGTATGGGCATAGCGATTCACTAATATTCAAAAAGACAGAATATTGCTGGGGCTATTTTGCCGAAAGTGAAGAGTCAAATATAATAACTCTTGACACCTGCATAGATGTAAAAAACATGAGCTTTTTACCTGAAGTACTGAAAAACAGGGAAGAGAGACATACCGGCTCTACTTTACTTATGCTTGATATGACAGGAAATGAGCTTTATGATCTCATCCTGGGAGATATTGACTTCCCGGGACTATTTCTGCTAAAAAATGGAGGCACAGCTGATTCGGCTTATATTGTTGATTGCGATACACTTTTCCCTTCAAATACACGTCCGGTAAATCTTTTTTCTTTCCCGCTGCCTTGTTTTATTGATATTGACAACGATGGGATTAACGACTTGGTAGTTTCACCGTTTGAACCGGGTATGAAACGGGCAAAACATCATAATTGCGTTTGGTATTATAAAAATACCGGTACTAACAGTCATCCGGTTTTTGAATTTGAAAGAGAAGATCTGTTTCAGCACAGAATGATTGATGTTGGTGCCAATGCTATGCCTGTTCTTTATGATATTAATGGAGACGGTCTTCCTGATCTTTTTGTTGGCAACTTTGGATATAACGACACCTGCTATTATGATCAGTTTTATATTATGAGATGTAAGTACGGTTCAAAATTGGCTTATTTCAAAAATACAGGAACTCCGGGCAATCCCTCTTTTAAACTGATGACTGACGATTTTGCGGATCTTTCTGCTTATAATCTGCGGGGAATCTATCCTGCTTTTGGTGATATTGATAATGATGGCAAAATTGAAATGTTAATTGGAAATGAAGATGGGAACCTTTTACTTTTTAAGAATACAGCAGCACATAATGAACCTTTTGAGTTCGAACTCATTGATGACAACTATCAGCAAATAAAGGTAAATGCTTTTAGTGTACCACAACTTATTGACCTGAATAACAATGGATTACCTGACCTTGTATTAGGTCAGCAGAATGGTAGGCTAAGTTACTATGAAAATCAGGGAGATGCCTATAATCCTTTATTTGTGAAGATAACTGATACCCTTGGCGGGATAAATGTTACTGATGAGCAGATGTCGTATACAGGGCATAGCATACCTTGTTTTTTTCGGGATTCAAAACAGGAACTGAAACTATTTGTTGGTTCGGAATCAGGAAGGGTTTTTTATTTCAAGGATATTGAGAATAATCTGACGGGTAATTTCACTCTTGTTGACGAAAGGCTCACTTCGCTTAATGAGGGAATAAGAACAGCCCCGGCAGTTGCATATTTAACTGACAGTATTTACCCTGATATGATCATTGGCAATTATGGAGGTGGCTTAACCTACCACAAAGGCGTAACGCCTGAAGCTCATGGCATTTCTGCCCCACATAAAAACAATCACTATGGATTTGATTTTTATCCGAACCCATCATCAGATTATTTAATATTGTTGTTCGACTATGAAATAAACATACATAAAGCACAGGTTCAAATCTTTGATATTTTAGGCAGAGCTGTTTATAATTCAAATAATTTAACAAAACCTTACAATCATATTTCTGTGTCCAACTGGAATAATGGAACATATATAATTTCAGTAAAATTTGAAGACAGCTATGGCAATATATGGTGGAGCCGAAAAAAAGCAATGGTTCTGCGTTGATTCGCTGGCAGCAGTTGATTGTCAAATTATCATGAATAGAACCGAGCTTTAGCCCGTTTAGTGAATATTAAATCCCCTACCCCGCCAGCTTTAGCTGCAATATATTGGATATGAATATTGAACTGCACCTTTACGACCGGCTATTTCATTTTTACCACGTTCATTTTTGCAACACCTTTTTAATAACTGTTTGAAATATAAACTTTAAATTTGCGCTAACAACAACAATTATTTCTAACCATTAAAAACCTACCGCAATGAAAGATTTTTTTTATCAAGATCCTTATCCGGTACAAAAAGACACGACAAAGTACCGCCTGCTTACCAGAGATCACATTACCGTAACAGAAGCCGATGGGCGCAAGATTGTCAGGGTAGCTCCTGAAGCTCTTGAATTACTTGCCCGTACAGCATTTACTGATGTTTCATTCTTTTTACGAGCATCGCATCTTAACCAGTTGACCCAAATTTTAAACGACCCTGAAGCCAGCGGTAATGAACGATTTGTGGCTCATACCATGCTTATGAACCAGGTAGTTGCCGCTGACGGCGAATTACCCACCTGTCAGGATACAGGTACTGCTATTCTAATAGGATGGAAAGGAGAAGATATCTATACCGGCGTAAATGATGCCGAATTTCTAACAAAAGGAATTTTCGATACCTGGCAGCAAAACAACCTTCGTTATTCTATTATTGCTCCCCTGAGCATGACCGAAGAAAAAAACACAGGTACAAACCTGCCTGCTCAAATTGATATTTTTGCCGTTCCGGGAAACTCTTACGAATTTCTTATTATCACTAAAGGAGGCGGTTCGGCAAATAAAAGCCTGCTGTTTCAGCAAACCAAATCATTGCTTACTGAAGAAAATCTCACAAAGTTCTTCAGGGAAAAAGTAAAAGAACTGGGAGCAGCAGCGTGCCCGCCTTATCACCTTGCAATAGTCATTGGCGGTAGCAGTGCCGAAGCCAACCTCACAGCCGTGAAAAAAGCTTCTGCCGGTTATTATGACCATCTGCCAACTGAGGGAAATGCTTATGGACAAGCTTTCCGCGATCTGGAATGGGAAAAACGTATTTTTGAGATCTGTGAAGACAGTGGTATTGGCGCTCAGTTTGGCGGAAAACATTTTGTGCATGATGTGCGCGTAATCCGTTTACCACGCCATGCTGCTTCCTGTCCGGTAGGTATGGGGGTAAGTTGTAGTGCCGACCGCAATATCAGGGCTAAGATCATCGAAGAAGGTATTTTCATCGAAGAACTTGAGAAAAACCCTTCACGTTTTCTGCCTAAAGCCGCTCCTGAAATGGCACCTGCTGTAAACATCAACCTCGACCGCCCAATTAAGGAAGTACTTGCCGAACTTAGCAAATATCCGGTAAAAACCAGGCTTAATCTTAACGGAACACTTATAGTTGCCCGCGATGCTGCCCATGCACGTATCAGTAAAATGATCGAAGAAGAGAAACCCATGCCTGAATATTTCAAAAACCATCCAATTTATTATGCCGGTCCTGCCAAAACCCCAAAAGGATTGGCATCAGGAAGCTTCGGACCTACTACTGCCGGACGCATGGATGTGTATGTTGACAGATTCCAGAGCCTTGGAGGATCAATGATAATGCTTGCAAAAGGTAACCGCAGTCAGCAAGTGACTGATGCATGTAAAAAATACGGAGGGTTTTATCTGGGTTCAATAGGTGGTCCTGCTGCCATTCTTGCCAAAGATAGTATCAGATCAGTTGAAATTGTTGATTTTGAAGAATTGGGTATGGAAGCGGTTCGGAAAATAAAGGTCGAAAACTTCCCCGCTTTCATTATTGTTGACGACAAAGGTAACGATCTGTATCAGCAATTATAAAAAAACAGATTACAGTTTAGGATTATTACATATAAGCCGGATCAGAACAATACGGGTTAATACTGAAAAACACAGGATACAATGGATAAAACCACAGTTAGGGCAAGGGTCAGTGAGCTGATCAGCGAAATCAATGAACATAATTACAGATATTATATATTGAATTCGCCTGTTATTGACGATGTCCGCTACGACATGCTTGTAAAGGAACTCGAAGCGCTTGAAACTCAATATCCCGATCTGGTTCAGCCCGATTCACCCACACAAAGGGTAGGCAGCGATCTGATAAAGGAGTTTGTCAGCGTAGTTCACAAATACCCAATGCTTTCATTGTCAAACACCTATTCAAAAGAGGAGTTATTTGACTTTCATAACCGGGTTCAAAAAGCAATTTCCGGAAACGTAGAATTTGTATCGGAGCTTAAATTCGACGGAGTAGCAATTAGCCTTACCTATACGAATGGCAGGCTGATAAGGGCTGTAACCCGTGGCGATGGAATACAGGGCGATGATGTTACTGCGAACGCAAAGACAATCCGCAGCATTCCGCTTCAATTGCGCGGAAACAACTATCCGGTAGAGTTCGAAATAAGAGGAGAGGTTTTTTTAACCCGAAATCAGTTTGAGATACTTAATAAACTTCGGAAAGAAGAAGGAGATCAGCCTTTTGCAAACCCCCGTAACGCAGCAGCAGGCAGTCTTAAAATGCAGGACCCGGCAGCAGTGGACAAACGGGGACTCGATTGCTATTTTTACGATATCCTTGGCGACAATCTGCCATATAACACTCATTATGAGAACCTTCAGGCAGCAAAAGAATGGGGATTACATATACCTGAATATATGGTACGTTGTAAAACCATTGAAGATGTCTGGGGTTACATTGCTGAATGGGAAACTCAACGCACCTTGTTGCCTTTTGATATTGATGGTGTGGTAGTAAAGGTGAATTCGTATGAACAACGGCAGGCACTTGGTTTTACAGCCAAATCTCCCCGTTGGGCTATTGCGTATAAATATCAGGCACAGCAGGCAGCAACGATCTTACAGACTGTTGATTTTCAGGTAGGACGAACAGGGATTATAACCCCGGTCGCCAATCTTAAACCTGTATTACTTGCCGGCACTGTTGTAAAAAGAGCCTCGCTCCATAATGCTGATATTATTTCAAAACTCGATGTAAGGATTGGCGATACCGTTTTTGTAGAAAAAGGCGGCGAGATTATCCCAAAAATAACCGGCGTGGATCATTCGCTCCGCCACGCTAATTCTGAACCTCTTGAGTTTATCAGTCATTGTCCTGAATGTGGAACTGCTCTAATAAGAAATGAAGGAGAAGCTGGGCATTTTTGTCCAAATGAAGACGGCTGTCCTCCTCAGATAAAAGGAAGGCTGGAACACTTCATCAGCAGGCGCGCCATGAACATTGAAAGTCTTGGCGAAGGTAAGATCGAACTTCTGTACGAAAAAGGATTGGTTAAAAATGCTGCCGATTTGTATGACCTTAAGTATGATGATCTTTTAGGGCTGGAAAAAACCATTATCCCGGAAGAAGGTGGAAAAGAAAGGAAAGTCAGCTTCAGGGAAAAAACTGTTGAAAACATTCTTGATGCTCTCGCAGCTTCCCGTTCCGTTCCTTTTCACAGTGTACTATATGCCTTGGGCATCAGACATGTAGGTGAAACAATTGCTAAAAAACTATGTATCAGTTTTGGTAATCTTGATGCACTCATAGCAGCCGGGACTGAGCAATTAACTCAAATCCCCGATATTGGAGACCGCATTGCTAACTCAATCAAGGATTATTTTTCAAAACCTGAACATCTGCAAATGATATCAAGATTGAAGGAGCATGGTTTGCAATTTAAAACCAATATAGAGCAGGAAGCTGTTTCAACACTTCTTGATGGTAGGACTTTTGTTGTTAGCGGAGTTTTTTCAGGTTATTCCCGAGATGGTTTAAAACAGGCTATTGTAAAAAATGGCGGAAGGGTCGTTGGTTCTATTTCTTCGAAAACCAATTTCGTAATTGCCGGTGAAAACATGGGACCTGAGAAAAAGAAAAAGGCCGAAAAACTTGGAATACCAATAATTGACGAAGCTCAGTTCAATGCAATGATAAATGCATAGGTCTGCATTAGTCATAAAATAGGAACTTTTTATCAATTATTTGAAACTAAGGCTGTGATTCTGAGCCCTCAGGAATGCAGAAGGCTCTGTTTTTCTCTCACTTCATTTTAAAAACTTATTAACAATGCCTCCCAATACGTTGTGAATGCCTATTTTTACAAAGCATATTAACACTGTTCAAAACACACTGATCATGCCTGAATTTGCTCATTTACACGTACATACACAGTATTCAATATTAGATGGGGCTGCAATGATCCCCGCACTGCTGAAACGTACAGCAGAACTGGGTATGAATGCATTAGCCATCACCGATCATGGAAACATGTTTGGTGCAATTGATTTTTTTGTTTCTGCCCGGAAACAAAATATAAAACCAATTATTGGCTGTGAGGTTTATGTTTCAAGAACAAAACATACCGATAAAAGAGGACGACAGGACCGCAGTGGTCACCACCTTATTTTACTTGCCAAAAACACCGAAGGCTATCATAATCTTTCAAAGCTTTCCACAATAGCTTATCTTGAAGGTTTCTACTACACGCCACGTGTTGATAAAAGCCTACTTCGCCGCTATTCAAAAGGACTGATTGCCAGTACAGCCTGTCTGGGTGGAGAAATACCTCAGGCAATTCTTAGAAACGATCTTTCAACAGCTCTTGAACTGATCAATGAATTCAAAGATATTTTTGGTGAAGATTTTTATCTTGAACTTATGGACCACGGGCTGGAAGAACAAAAAGTTGTTAACAGCGAACTGATAAGGCTCTCAAAAGAAACCGGCATAAAGCTGATCGCTACCAACGATGTTCATTTCATTAATGCAGATGAATACGAGGCTCATAAAATACTTATAAGGATAAATACCGGAAAAGATGGTGACGATGATCATGGTTTGCATTATACGGGACAGGAATTTTTAAAATCGCCTGAGCAAATGGCTGAATTGTTTGCCCATGTTCCCGAAGCCGTTGCCAATACAATGGAAATCGTGAATAAGATCGAAGATTATGAGCTTGAAAGGAGCACACCGTTAATGCCTCATTATACTTTACCTGAAGGGTTCAACGATGAAGATGAGTATCTCGGACATCTTACAAATACCAATGCAGAAAAACTATATGGTGAGATCACTCCTGAACTTCGGGAGCGTATTGATTATGAACTTTCTGTAATAAAAAAGATGGGTTTTAGCGGTTATTTTCTGATTGTACAGGATGTTATCGCAAAAGCCCGTGAAATGGATGTAATAATTGGCCCGGGGCGTGGTTCTGCTGCCGGCTCCATAGTATCTTACTGTCTTGGTATAACCCGCATTGACCCCATACGTTACAAATTGCTTTTTGAACGTTTCCTGAATCCTGACCGGGTCAGTATGCCGGATATTGACATAGACTTCGACGATGAAGGGCGTGATAAAGTAATTAATTATGTAGCGGAAAAATATGGCGCTTCAAAAGTAGCTCAAATCATTACTTTTGGAACTATTGGAGCAAAGCTTGCTGTACGCGATGTTGCGCGTGTATTGAAAGTTCCTCAGGCTGAAGCTAACAGGATTGCAAAATTGATCCCTGAAAGACCGGGAATTACCCTTAAAGAAGCCATAAATGCAGTTCCGGAATTAAAGGATTTGACAATAAACGGAAGTGAAGTGATTAAGAAAACCTTTGAAAATGCTCTTGTTCTTGAAGGATTGATGCGGCATACTGCAAAACATGCATGCGGAATGATAATTGGTACTGACGACCTGATAAATCTTCTTCCATTATGTACGGCAAAAGACAAAAATCTGCCGTTAACACAGTACGAAGGCAATATGATCCAAAGGATAGGTCTTCTGAAAATTGATTTTCTAGGACTTAAAACCCTTACAATAATGAAAGATGCTATTGACACAATTTATAAAAGGCATAATGTAAAAATTGATATTGATTCCATCCCTTTTACCGACGAAAAGACCTTTGAACTTTTTCAACAGGGCGATACAATAGGTACATTTCAATTTGAATCGGAAGGTATGCGCATGTACCTGAGAGAGTTAAAACCCACTGAAATTGAAGACCTGATAGCAATGAATGCCTTGTATCGTCCTGGACCAATGGAATCAATAAATAATTACATCAGACGCAAACATGGCAGGGAGGAAATCTCATATCCACTCCCGGTACTCGAGGAAATCCTGAATTACACATACGGTATTATGGTTTATCAGGAGCAAATAATGCAGATTGCACAAAGAGTCGGAAGATTTAAACTGTCAGATGCAGACCATCTGCGTAAAGTAATGTCCAAAAAAGTTGTTAGCGAAATGCCAAAAGTTCGTGAGGATTTTATTAATGGGGCAATTGAAAATGGATATGAAAAAGAAGATGCTGAAAAGGTTTTTGATGTCATGGAAGATTTTGCCAAATACGGCTTCAATCGTTCTCATGCAGCTGCTTACTCATTTATTGCTTTTCAAACTGCCTATCTTAAAGCACATTATACTGCCGAATTTATGGCAGCAGTGCTTACCCATAATCTTTCCGACATTAAAAAGATCACATTTTATATTGATGAATGCAGGCGTCAGCAGATCTCTGTCTTACGACCTGAAGTTAACGAAAGTGAAGCTAATTTCACTGTTACCGACCAGGGATCAATTCGTTTTGGACTGGCAGCAATCAAAGGCGTAGGTGAAAATGCGGTTGCTTCCATAATTGAAGAACGAAACAAAGGGGGATTATTTAATGATGTTTTCGACTTCGCACGAAGAATAAATCTGCGGGCTATAAACCGCCGCACCCTTGAAGCGCTTGCTCAGGCGGGTGCATTTGATAGTTTTGAAAATATTCATCGTGCCCAGTATTTTTATTGCGAACCGGGAGAAGACGTTAACTTCATGGAAAAAATAAGCCGATATGCAGCTAATTACCAGCAAAGTCAATCGGCTGCGCAACAAAGCCTTTTTGGTGATGATATTACTACTATGCTGCCCGAAATAAAAACACCGGTTTGTGAGCCATGGACCAAAATGGAGCAACTTAGGCAGGAAAAGGAAGTAACTGGTTTTTATATGTCGGGGCATCCACTGGATGATTATAAAGAAGAAATATCATCGTTTTGCAATGTAAAACTCAGTGATTTAATCAATAATGTTCACTACCTGAAAAATCTGGATCTTTCCTTTTCAGGGATTGTAGCATCGGTTCAAAGCAAAATAACAAAAAAAGGGAAGCCGTATAGCACATTCATTCTTGAAGATTTTGAGGAACAATACAGCATAACGCTATTTTCAGAAGATTTTTTGAAATACAAACATTTTCTTATTGAAGATACTGCATTGCTAATAAAAGGAAAGTTTATGCAGAGTTTTAGGGATCAGAATCGTTTTGAACTGAAGATCAGTTTTATGTGCCTGCTTGCCGAAGCTATGGATAAACTGGTAAATCAAATAACAATTGAAATACCGCTCAACACCATTGATAATGAAAGAATTAATAAGCTCTACAAACTCATGAGGTCTCATAAAGGTACCTGCCCCGTTAAATTCAGGATATTTGACCCTGACGAAAATATTTACATTGAAATGAACACTCCGAAATATAGAGTTGAGTGCAGTGAATTCACGAAATCTTTAAAAAGCTTTGGTGATATACGCTATAAATTTAACGAACAACAGGATTAATTTTTTCTGACCTGAACAATAAATCAATATTTTTGCGCTTTATTCAATAATTAATCTTAAAAATCATAAATAATGGCTTTAGAATTTAACGACTCTAACTTTGAGGAACTTGTACTCAAATCTGACAAACCTGTAGTAATTGACCTTTGGGCAGTATGGTGCGGGCCCTGTCGCCTGATTGCGCCACATATTGAAGAAATGTCAAAAGAATATGACGGAAGAGCTCTAATAGGTAAACTTGATGTAGACAACAATCCAAAAACCACAGCACGTTTTGGAGTTCGCAATATCCCAACTGTACTCTTTCTGAAAAATGGTGAAATTGTTGACAAACAGGTGGGTGCAGTACCAAAATCAGCGCTGGTGGCAAAACTTGAGAAATTATTATAATTAAAATCCAAACCCTTAAAACAGTAAGCAGATTTTTTAATCTGCCTGCTGTTTTTTTATTATAAACTTATTTTGGAAAACAGAGTTAATAGCACACATTTACAGGAATATGCGAACCTTGAACTTATTGCAAGGCAGGTAGTTGAAGGCTTTATCATTGGTTTGCACAAAAGTCCTTTCCATGGTTTTTCAGTAGAGTTTGCCGAACACAGACTTTACAACAGCGGGGAATCAACAAGGCATATTGACTGGAAACTGTTTGGGCGTACTGATCGCATGTATGTGAAACGGTTCGAAGAGGAAACAAACCTGCGCTGTCAGATAATAATTGACCACTCATCGTCAATGTATTATCCATTGATTGAAAAACCTGGGCTGGATAATCCTGATAAGATTACCTTCTCAGTTTATGCAGCAGCAGCTTTGCTTTATATGCTTAAAAAACAGCGCGATGCATTTGGTCTGAGTATCTTTTCAGATAAAATCGAAAATCATATTCAGCCCAGGTCAAGTTCAGTTCATCATAAATACCTCATGACCCTGCTTGGCGGGTTGCTGAAAGAAAATGCAGTTAAAGAAAAGCGCACAACATCAGCCGCTGAAATACTGCATCAGCTTGCTGAGAGTATGCATAAACGCTCACTGGTGGTTATTTTTAGCGATATGATGGAGAGCCAGGGCAATCCTGATGTTGTATTTTCAGCTTTACAGCACTTAAAGCACAACAAACACGAAGTCATACTCTTCCACACCGTGGACCGGAGTACTGAAATAGATTTTTCGTTCAGCAATCGTCCTTACCGCTTTGTTGATCTTGAAACTGGAGACGATATAAAACTTCTTCCAAGCGAAGTAAGAAATGAATATCTGAAAACCATGCAGCAGTTCAGCCATGAGCTTAAAATGCGCTGCGGACAATATGGGATTGATTTTGTTGAAGCTGATGTTAAACAGGGCTTCCGCCAGATATTATTGCCCTATCTGCTTAAAAGAGAAAAGATGTTTTAGTACATCTTGAATTCTTACGTCAATATCCTCAAACCTTTGAATCAAGGTTGAACAATAGCAGGTTCAAGCCAATATCTGCTTTAACCATTTATAAAACAGACAAATAAATATCTGAATTCCAATAGCTAAACATTACTAAATAAAAAACCGCATTACGCAAAATGGCAATGATTATTCCTCAGCATATATTTTGATGATATTCAGGATTACTTCCACAGCTTTTTGCATGCTTTCAAGTGGCACAAATTCATGTTTGCCATGGAAATTATGACCTCCCGCAAAAATATTCGGGCAGGGCAATCCCATATACGATAGTCTAGCTCCATCAGTACCGCCGCGGATAGGCTTGATAACAGGCTCTACACCTGCCATTTCCATCGCTCTACTGGCAATATCAACAATATGCATTACAGGCTCAATTTTTTCGCGCATATTGAAATACTGATCTTTCAACTCCACAGTTATTCTGCCTTCCCCATATTTCTGGTTCATAAAAGCAGCTATTGTTTCAATAAATTTTTTCCGGTTCTGAAAAACATCCCTATTATGATCTCGAACAATATATTGCAAAGTACAATTTTCAACTCCGCCTTCCATTTTCACAAGATGATAAAAACCTTCGTAATCCTGTGTGTACTGAGGTTTTTCAAATTCAGGAAGCAGGCTGTTGAATTCCATAGCCAGCAACATTGCATTTATCATCTTATTTTTGGCATAACCCGGATGAATATTTCTGCCCTGTACTTTGATCAAAACACCGGCAGCGTTAAAAGTTTCGTACTCGAGTTCACCGATCCCTCCGCCATCCAGGGTATAAGCATATTCGGCGCCGAATTTTTTCACATCAAAGAAATCCACTCCCTTACCAATCTCTTCATCAGGAGTAAAAGCTACTTTTATTGTACCATGAGGTATTTCAGGATGGCGCACAAGATAATCCATAGCAGTCATAATCTCAGCTATCCCGGCTTTATCATCCGCTCCGAGCAAAGTAGTACCGTCAGTTGTAATAATGGTTTGCCCAATATAATTATTAAGTTCAGGGAATTCTTTAGGAGAAAGTATCATATTATTACTCTTGTTCAAAACTATATCGCCACCCTTGTAATTCCGGACAATATTTGGCTGAATATTTCCGCCGGGAGTCTCCGGGCTGGTATCCACATGAGCAAGGAAACCAATAACAGGTATTTTTTTGTTAGTACTTGCAGGTAAAGTACCCATCACATAGGCATGATCATCAATACTGACATCAGTAAGACCCATGGCTTTCAGTTCGTCATGGAGCAGACGTGACAAATTCCATTGTTTTTCAGTACTCGGGAAAGTAGTGGACGTATCATCGCTTTGGGTATCAATTTTTACATACCTGAGAAAACGCTCCAATAATTCATTATTTTTCATGATATTATATATTTTATTATTGTTAATTTCAGTAATCAGGGTTCTTATAACACCTTTAATCAAAAGGATTTAACACTTACAGAGCTAAACTATGTCAGACATTTTTAATTAATACAGCCTGAATGTTATCAAAGGACTATTCTTTTTTGGCTCTCAGCGATTCCCAGATCAGATAGGAACAGATAACAATAAACATCACAAGAGCAAGTATTTCAGCGCCATTTGATTCAAACCATTCTTTATTAACAAAATTAATTCCAAAAAAGTTAAGAAGCGCACTTATCACTCCCATCAAAGCTCCTCCGGCAATGAAGCCAGAAGCTATAAGCGTACCTCTTTCTTTTCTTGCACTGTTAAGTTTTTCGTCTTTACTGCGGGTGCTTACAAACCATGCTATTATTCCACCCATTAACAATGGAGTATTCAGTTGCAGCGGTATGAACATTCCCAATGCAAAAGCCAGAGCAGGAACACCAATCATAGTGAGTATCAGCGACAAAAATGCTCCTGAAAGATAAAGCAGCCAGGGTGCGGGTTTACCTGACATCATTGGTTCAATAACGGCTGCCATCGCATTTGCCTGAGGTGCTACAAGTGCATTTTCACCCACAAATCCGTATGTCTTGTTTAGCAATATAATTACTCCACCCACTGTAAGAGCCGAAACAAAAGTTCCAAGGAATTTCCAGGTTTGCTGTTTGTAAGGTGATGAGCCAAGCCAGTAACCTATTTTCAGGTCAGTGATAAAACCACCAGCCATAGCCAGAGAAGTACATACAACGCCACCAATTATCAGCGCAGCAACCATACCCGCTTCACCTGATAAGCCTACTGAAGCCATGATCAGGGAAGTGATTATCAAAGTCATGAGAGTCATGCCTGAAACAGGATTGGTACCAACAATTGCTATTGCATTGGCTGCAACGGTTGTAAATAAAAATGCAATAATCATTACAATAGCAAGAGCAATGAGGGCATGTACCAAATTGAAAACAACACCAGCCCAAAAGAAAATGAATATAATTATAGTTAAAATTATCAGTCCGAAAAGAATAATATTCATAGGAATATCGCGACGGGTTCTCAGTTCAACACTTCCTTCGGTTTTACGGCTGAAAGTTTCTTTAATAGCCAGCCCAACTGCATTTTTAATGATACCTGATGATTTTAATATCCCGATTATTCCTGCCATTGCTATTCCACCTATACCAATCTGTCTGACATAGGCTGTAAATATTTCTTCAGCTGACATATCACCAATCAACATGGTAATATTGGCGCCAACCGGAAGCGTAATACCTGCGGCAAAATAATTGATCAAAGGTATCAGTACATACCAGCCTACAAACGAACCGGCACAGATTATAGCAGCATATTTCAAACCTATTATATAACCCAATCCCATTACTGCAGCACCCACATTTATCTTGAAAACCACTTTGGCTTTATCGGCTAACATAGCTCCAAAACTGAACACCCTTGTAGTAAAGACTTCATTCCACCAGCCAAAAGTTGCAATAATGAAATCGTAAATACCGCCTATTAAGCCACTAATCAGCAATAATTTAGCAGAACTCCCACCCTTCTCGCCCGAGATAAGAACTTCAGTAGTTGCTGTAGCTTCAGGGAACGGGAATTTGCCATGCATATCGCTGACAAAATACTTTCGAAACGGGATCAATAATAAAATGCCAAGGAAGCCACCAAGCAATGATGAAAGAAATATCTGATAAAAATGAGCTTCAAGGTTCAGAATATAAAGGGCCGGAAGTGTAAAAATAGCACCGGCAACAATAAGTCCTGAACTTGCACCAATAGATTGAATAATTACATTCTCACCCAGAGCATTCTTGCGTTTTGTTAATGATGATAATCCAACTGCAATAATGGCTATTGGAATAGCAGCTTCAAAAACCTGACCTATTTTTAATCCAAGATAAGCTGCAGCAGCCGAAAAAATTATAGCCATTAATAAACCCAGAAGTACTGAGCGAAGGTTAACTTCCGGATAAACTTTAAAAGGCGATAATACCGGAATATATTCCTCTCCTGGCTTTAATTCGCGATAAGCATTCTCTGGAAGTTCTTTCAAGTCTTTGTTTACATCAGTCATGGAAGTAAAGGTTTAAAATTTAGCTGCCAAAGATAATAATACAATTGGGATAGATAATAGAAAACTAAAAATGAGTTTTCAGAAAATTCAGTTTTTCCATACTACAAAACTTTAAAAACATATCCTTTCAGGATTATTCGTATTTTTGCAAGTCAGATAATTAACATAAATTAAATAACAAACTAATAATTATGAAAAATCGTGAAAAAAGCATTGAATTGCTAAACAAGGCTGTAGCCGATGAGTTAACTGCTGTACATCAGTATATGTATTTTCATTTTCATTGCGATGACCAGGGTTATGACCTGCTTGCCAACCTTTTTAAAAGAACTGCAATTGAAGAAATGGTGCACGTAGAAGATCTTGCTGAACGTATTCTTTTCCTCAAAGGTGAAGTAGAAATGGTGGTAGGCAGTCCAACAAAAAAGATTCATGATGTAAGGGAAATGCTCAAATTAGCCGGCGAAATGGAAGAAGCCAGTGCAAGAGATTACAATGAATGGGCAAATATTTGTGCACAGAACGCCGATTCAGTTTCCAAAAAACTTTTTGAATCTCTGGTGGCTGATGAAGAACGTCATTTTGACCAGTTTGATGTAGAAATGGATAATCTGAAGAAATTCGGTGATCATTATCTTGCTCTGCAATCCATTGAACGCAGTAAAATAGTAGGACAAAAATCTGATATATAACCAAATCAGACAACTCCTTTTATCGGAACTTATTAAAACCCGGGCGATTATATCAACCGGGTTTTATTTTATTTTTGCTGTTGGCAATCCATACCGGATATGAACAAAAAAAGGAATAAGAAAAAATCAGAAAAGCGCAGTATCATACACATACTGCAATGCATGGTTAAAGACCGTACACTGCAAATACTGATTGCCATTTTGCTGATCACCGCACTGATCTACGCCCGAAGTTACAATCAAACTTTTTTGTTTGGCTGGGACGATGGTGAGTATATTACTAATCCTGATATCAAAGATCTTTCGATTACCAATATCGGTAAATATTTCAGTTCGTTTTATCTGGGTATGTATCAGCCCATTCCGGTACTGACTTTTTCACTGAATATTTATTTAGGCGGAGAAAATCCTGTAGGTTTTCATTTATTCAGTCTTTTAATCCATTTTATAAATATTTTACTGGTTTTCAATCTGGTTAAAAAGCTTAGCGGCAGCAACCCGGCAGCTATATTAGCAGCCTTGCTGCTAGCAGTACACCCAATGAATGTGGAAAGCATCAGCTGGCTTTCGGCACGTAGCACCGGTTTATTCTCAATGTTTTATCTGCTTTCATTAACAGCTTATCTGAAATATATTCGCGAAGGGTTAAAAACCACACAATTACTATTAGTGCTGACGTTTTTCATAACAGCGCTGTTTTGCAAATCAATGGCAGCTACGTTACCAATGGTGCTGGTAGTTCTTGATTTTTGGGAAAAACGCAAGGTGAATAAAAAAATGATATTTGAGAAAATCCCGTTTTTTGCATTATCTATAATATTCGGACTTATCTCGATACGAGCTGCAGCAAGTTTTGGTCATATCACCGTACTCGAAGCTGATTACACACTTATTGACAGGCTGTTCCTGCTCAGTTACGGTGCAGCATTTTACTTAGTAAAGTTTTTTATTCCTGTAAACCTTTCGGCAATATACGCTTACCCTGATAAAACCGCAGGATGGTTGCCGGCAGAATATTATCTCAGCCTACTGCTAATATTGTTACTGGCTATCGGGGCTTACAGATTGAAACGCTACCGCCGCGAAACATTGCTGGGAGTGCTTTTCTTTTTGCTAAGTATCTCAATGGTGTTACCATTATTCTGGTCGCGATTGTTCATTGTTGCTGAGCGTTATGTTTACCTGCCCTACGTCGGGCTGTTTTGTATCGGAGGCATTTGGTTCAACGCATTGCTAAAAAATGAAATTAAAATCAGAACCTCCACCCGGACATGGATTCTGGGTGTGATTTCAGTATGGATATTGGTATTTGGTATTTCTTCTTTTGTCAGAACCAGTGTTTGGCGTGATACACGAAGCCTGATGGAAGATGTGATTGACAAAAAGCGCTCTCTAGCCGATCAGGCTTTTGCATGGTTCTTTATGGGAAATATCAGCGACCGGGAAGGTAATAACCAACAGGCTATAAAGAATTACAGCCTTGCCATAAACATGAATCCCAGGCATATTCAGGCTCTTAACAACCGTGGTATAATGCTGGGCATTGAAGGCGATTTTCAGGGTAGCCTGAATGATTTTAATGAGGCTATACATTTAAAACCCGATTTTGCCGAAGCTTTTTACAATCGTGGAATAGTATATTATAGGCTAAACAGACAGGAAGATGCCTGCAAAGACTGGCAACAGGCTGCATACTTAGGGTTCGGACAAACCAAAGAAGTGCTGAACAATTATTGTAATAAATCCGGACAATAATATCTGTTTGCTTCATTACAACCGCAATTCAGAACATTATGCTACAAAATATAAAACGTCCCACACTTTTACTCGATCGTGCCAAATGTCTATCAAACATCAGATTAATGGCTGAAAAAGCCAAAAAACACAACCTTATCTTCAGACCTCATTTCAAAACCCATCAATCGGCTGCTATCGGCGAATGGTTCAGAAATGAGGGTGTGGAAGCAATTACTGTTTCATCAGTGCAAATGGCTCAATATTTCGCTTTACACGGCTGGCAGGACATCACAATTTCATTTCCGGTAAATATCCGTGAAATTTCAGAAATTAACCAGCTTGTGGCTCAGATTCATTTGAATCTTCTGGTAGAGTCGCCTGAAGTTGTTCATTTTCTGAAACACAATCTCACCTCATCAGCAGGTATCTTTATTAAAATTGATACCGGCCTGCATCGCAGTGGCATTGATCCGGCTGATCTGATTATGATTGAGAAGATTATTGAAGCAATTCAGCAGTCGGACAAGATGATATTTCGCGGATTTCTGACCCATGCCGGGCATACTTATGGTTCAAAAAACAAGAATGATATTCTTATCATACACCGGCAATCTCTTGATCAGATGGCAGGATTAAAGAATGCTTTTTCAGAATTTCAGCCTTTGATATCAATTGGCGATACGCCTTCATGCAGTATTGCAGATGATTTTTCAGGTGCGGATGAGATCCGTCCCGGAAATTTTGCCTTTTACGATATGATGCAGGCTGAAGCAGGAAGCTGTACACCCGGGCAGATTGCTGTTGCACTTATCTGCCCTGTAGTTGCAAGCTATCCAAAGCGCTCGGAACATGTTATTTATGGCGGAGCTATACATTTGAGCAAGGATTCAATCCGGTATTCCAACGGTTTGGCAAGTTTCGGACGTATAGCCATATTCAACGGAAACCATTGGCAAATCCTTCCCGAAGGCAATGAGGTGATCTCGGTTTCACAGGAACATGGAATTGTAAAACTACAGCAGGAATTTTATGACAGTTTCATTCCCGGAGGTTTAATGGCTGTAATACCCATTCACTCCTGCCTCACAGCGCATCTGATAAAACAGTATCTTACCCTTGACGGTGAATTCATCAGCATGATGTTATCAAACAATAATTGAATGAAATTCGCAGAGCATTAAAAGTCAAATTTTTCTCATTTTTATTTGTCCTTTCTTGCTCAAACATCCTATCTGACTAATATTCAGGTAGCTTAAAATTATAACGATTGTAATTTACAAAACAGTTTGGACTATTTTGTAAATATAAATCGCATAGTAGGTGAGTAACAGAAATCACCCTCACCTATCCAAAAGCATTGAATAAAGTCTTTTTGATGACTTATAAATAAATTCTTGTATTTTTGTAAAAACATAGAAGCAAGCAAAACCTTGTGTCTATAAACACCTACATGTTGCATAAGCCAAGGTTTTGTTGGACTATTAGTAAATTAGAGGCAATGGTGAAAATTTTCCAACACTCGAAGCCAAACAAAAAAATGAATTACTTTAAAACTTTAAAAAATTACAACAATAAGACAGAATGATATTTTGGAACAACGATACTGAAATACAATTTTTCACAGAGGCATTAAAGAATTTTGTCTCGCCCGAACAACTATTTTACAATTTGAAAAGTGGGTATTTTGCCTATGTCCCCAAAGGTTCAGATGCAGAAGGTCAAACTTTGCAAAGTAGAAATTCGCTCATTGGACAATTTACTGAAAAATGGAGTAAAACGCTTTTTGAGCCCATTGCAAAAGAATTAGGACTATTCGCAGTAAACAGTGTTGTATGTGATGAACTTGGGCTTTCAAGACAGTCAAGTGCCGACCTTGCATTATGCACAACAAACAATACCGTTCAAAAACCTGAAAACATAAAGCTACTGTTTGAAATCAAAATGAGTGTCGTTTCCAACTACAAAGTACACATACCCAAACAATGTTGAATATGTTGGAGATTACAAACAACATAAGGGAAATCCAGCTTTATTACGTTCCGACTCAATGCTTAAAGCAATAGGTAAGTCAATCAATATTCGTGTTTCGGGCATTGCTTCAACAATTCTAAATTCAATAAAACAAGTAGCATAATGGGAACAAAATCTTTTGAAATTAAAATTTATTATACAGGATTTTGCACTTATGAAATTGAAGCGCAAGATAAAGCAGAAGCAATTATAAAAGCACGAAATCTTCCTATAATTCAAAATGAAGTTATAAGTAATTTAGAAAATTGGGGAGATGCTGATACTGCAATAGAAATTAAAAATGAAGAAGACAAAATCTGAACTACCACTAAATTACATAACTGTAAAGACTACAAAAAGCCGTATTGATAAAGGCTTATTGGCTATCCCTGTTTCATTAATTGAATTATTTCCCAAAACTGGAAATAAAATATTTTTAGTCAATGAAAAAGGAAACACTGAAGTTAAATCTTTTACACCATACAATAGTAGTAGCCGTGAATGTAGAATTGGAGGATTAAGATCATTTTACAATTTCTATAAAATTTCAGATGGAGATGAATTAGTTATTCAATTGCTTGATGATAAGAAATTTAGAATAATACCTGAGAAATTATTTAAAGATATTCTGAGCATCAATATATTTGAATTTGAAAATTCGACTGATGATAATGAAACTGACAATCTTTTATCTAAAATTTCTGAGATCACCAATCTATCAAGAAATGACTTTCTAAAAAATGAATATATTTTGCTTTCAAATAAAGAAATAGAACATAGAAAAAAAATAGAAAAAAGCACAACCTTTGTAAGAGAGAGTGTTCCTATTTCAATTCGTAAGATTTTACTTGAGTTATACAAAGGGAAATGTCAAATTACAAACTTTACATTCTTAACAAAAAACGGTAGTCCTTATTTTGAATTGCATCACATTGACCAAGAAAAAGGAAATCACTTTAAAAACTTGCTTGTCGTCAGTCCAAATACACACGCTCAATTTACTTATGCAAATCTTGAACAAAATTTTGATAACGAAGGTTGGTTAAGAAAAGTAAAATTCAACCAAAATGAATATACTGTGTTTCAAATAATTGACAATTTGCCTAAAGAATTTGAAAAAGAAATACATTTTTAGTGGGCAGAGAATATGAAAGAGTTGCCTGACAATTCTGTTCACTTAATGATTACTTCGCCACCTTACAATGTTTCGAAAGAATATGACGAAGATTTATCACTAAAAGAGCATTTACAACTTTTAGAAAACTCATTTAAAGAAACATACAGAGTTTTAGTGAACGGTGGACGGGCTTGTATAAATGTAGCCAACCTTTGAAGAAAACCATACATACCAATTTCTGACTATATTTCCAAAATGATGATAGAAATTGGTTTTAATATGCGTGGAGAAATTATTTGGAATAAGGCAGCAAGTGCAAGTCCATCAACAGCTTGGGGTAGTTGGCAAAGTGCAGCGAACCCAATTTTAAGAGACATACACGAATATATTTTGGTTTTCTCAAAAGGCGACTATAAAAGGGAAAAAGGAAAAAAAGAAAATTCCATAACCAAAGAACAGTTTATGGAATGGACAAAATCAATATGGACAATGAACGCAGAAAGTGCAAGAAGAATTGGACACCCTGCACCATTTCCAGAAGAACTACCTTACAGACTAATTCAACTTTATTCGTTTAAAGGAGACATAATCCTTGACCCTTTTTTGGGAAGCGGAACAACGGCAGTTTCGGCACTTAAATCCGAAAGAAAATTTGTAGGATACGACATTTCGCAAGAATATATTGACTTAGCAGAAAGGAGATTAAAACCATTTTTAAAACAGACAAGTCTAAAGTTTACGAAAGTTGAAATTGACGAAGAATAAAACCACTGTCTATAATAATAAGGGCTTAAACTCAATGCATTTTACGGAGTTGCGTTTTAAGTTCCGAAATCTGTCAGAATTGATCTGAGGCTTCGGCATTGGCAACCAGCAGACAGAATTGCTACCTTCCGTACTGCTATAAGCCCCGACATGTTAGAACAGCACAAAATGTTTTACGACTTTCATAAAAGAGCTGAACGGCCTTAAGGCCAAATTGATTGCTTTACGAGACCGAAAGTGCAACGCATAATTGAATCGCAGAATTCCCCGCTGTTTCAATTTTTATTAATCAGCGTTTAAACCAAATTGCTATATTCTGCGTTACATTGTTAAAATTAACATTTATTGATTATGGATCAGAAAACTATTATAGATTTTTTAAATAAGATCGAACTTTTTCGTGGACTCGATGATGCTGAATTTGAGATACTTGCAGAAAATTTAGCAGTAAAGGATTTTAATGCCGGTGTAAGATTGTTTTCAGAAAACAGTCCCCGTGAATGTATCTTCATGATTTATGATGGTGAAGTTGAGCTTTTAAAAAAAGCTCCCTCAGGTGCTGAGATCATTCTTTCTTATTTCGGGCGTTTCGACTTTCTGGGCGAAGGCTCTCTTACTGATGATTCACCACATTCAACATCAGCACGTTCAAGAACCAAAACAACAGTGTTGTGTCTTGAAAAAGTATTCTTTGCAACTCATGGTCCCGTAGCCCTGAAGATCTTCTCAAATATTGCAAGAGTCATCTCCAGACGAATGAGGCAAACCAATGCCAAAGCAGTAAGTTCATCAGCTCAGTACGAATCGGGTCGTACACGCATAGAACATGATATGCTGGGCGAACGCAATGTTCCATATGAATATTATTATGGGATTCAAACCCTGAGAGCGCTTGAAAACTTCAATATCACGGGTGTAACTCTTAACTTTTATCCTGCTCTTGCAGAAGCTCTTGCAATGGTTAAACTTGCTGCAGCCAAAGCCAATGCCGATCTGGGGCTATTGTCGCGTACTGTTGCCGATGCAATTGGTACAGCATGTAATGAGATCATCAACGGAAAATATATTTATCATTTTGTTGTTGATATGATGCAGGGCGGTGCCGGCACATCAACCAACATGAATGCCAATGAAGTGATTGCCAACCGTGCTCTGGAGATTATGGGATATGAAAAGGGGCAATATGAACACTGCCATCCCAATAATCATGTGAACCTTTCGCAATCAACCAACGACGCTTACCCTACTGCTGTGAAAATAGCTCTTATGAACAGCAATGAACGTCTGGTTCTTGTTCTAAAGGATCTCGTCAGCGCATTCAGGAAAAAAGCTGAAGAGTTTGCTCATATAATAAAAATGGGACGTACTCAATTACAGGATGCCGTTCCAATGACCCTGGGTCAAAGTTTCGAAGCTTATGCCGTAACTCTTGAAGAAGAAGTGGAAAGACTTATTGAGAATTCTCATCTTTTCCTGGAAGTAAATATGGGAGGAACTGCAATCGGAACCGGTATCAATGCCGAACCGGGTTATAGCGAACGGGTCATACAGCATCTACGCAGGATAACCGGAATGAATATGGTACTGGCATCCAATCTGGTGGAGGCTACACAGGACACAGGTGCCTTTGTAATGTATTCTTCGGCTATAAAAAGGCTTGCAGTAAAGCTTTCAAAAATAAGTAACGACCTTCGTCTGTTATCGTCAGGACCCCGTGCAGGTCTTAATGAAATAAACCTGCCTCCTATGCAACCAGGAAGTACCATTATGCCCGGCAAAGTCAATCCTGTTATTCCGGAAGTAGTGAACCAGATTGCTTTTAAAGTAATTGGAAATGACCTGACAGTAACCCTGGCCACTGAAGCTGGTCAGTTGGAACTTAATGTCATGGAGCCGGTTATGGTTTTCAGCCTGTTTGAATCAATTGAAATGCTTAAGAACGGAATGGAAACACTTAACCACCGTTGCATTACAGGTATTACTGCCAATGAAAAACGATGCCGCGAAATGGTTGAGCATAGTATCGGGCTGGTAACTGCACTAAATCCATATATAGGTTATGAAGCTTCAAACCAGTTAGCTGCCGAGGCTTTACATTCAGGACGCAGTGTTTACGATCTGGTTCTGGAAAAGAAACTGATGTCAAAAAAGGATCTGGATAATGTACTGCTACCAGAAAACATGATCAAACCCAGAATGATTATGTCGAAGAAATAATCCTATTTTGAATTCTGAACCTATTCGTCAGGCCTGAACACAATACCAACGTGTTTGCGCCCGTCAATCTTTACCGATAACTCATTTTTGAACCTTATATGGCGTATCAGGTCATTTTCAAATTCTGCTGTCTGACGAGATAAAAAGTCCACATTATAAAATCCATCCTGAATGTATGGATTGATAGTGAAATATCCAACCCTGAAGGATGTGAGATTATGAAAGAAATGCGTGCCCTGGCTTGGGTCAACCCTGTAATTATCAAGACCTGATTCAACAATAACGCGGGCATTTGATATTTGCGACCATTTAACAGGTATTCCAAGCCATGAATCGCTCGAACCCCAGCGCCCGGGACCTACAAGAATGTAATACCGTTTCTCAGTTATCATTTTCTGGTTCAACTGCTCTATCATCAAAGCCATTTCCTTGTTCCTTGCTGAATCAAACGCATCGGGTTTTACGTATATCACATCATAAATTCCATTTATAATTCCATTCCCCATAGCATTATGCGAAAACAGCAAGGTGTCTTCATAAGAAGTATCCTCAAGGCTGATATCAACTATTTCTTTGTTTTCAACAATAGGACGAATTTGCAGCAGATTGAAGATTTTAGGTTTATTAAGCGGACGATCAAGGTTCACGGCAAATTCAATCTCCACATGTTTATTCATCGCTTTATGACCCATGTCAAGGACATCGGCAAGTATTTGCGCAAGAGGGAAAACATTGTGACTCAGAATATTGCTGAAAGTAACAACACGTTTACCTTCATCAAACATGCCATCACGAAGCTGGTTTGAATGAAAATCAAGAGTAGAAGCTACAAACCGCAGGGCATTGTGACTCTCGGCTTCCGAGATACCGGGTTTAAAAATATTCACCCCGTCATCAGTACTTGGATAAAAGCTCTGAGGGTCGAGGTCAAGGGCATAAAAAATATTCTGGGTTTCTTTTAAAGCCATTTTTACTGAACTCAACTGCAATACCTTTTTAGGATATTTTGGTGAGAACCTAAGGGTAACCCCTCCGTCAACAATGTATTTTCCCAAACCATATGCAATATTGGCAATTCCGTCTTCAGGCTTTTCAGGGTCAATAGGATAGAAATTCACTGACCTGGCTACACCTGAAATAGTTGGATAAAACATTTCCTTGTATTGCTGCCCGCACACTTCCTGCAATATCACTGCCATTTTTTCTTCATCTATCACATTGGTAGTTGCACTTGTATAAGCCTTGCTGTTCTTATAAAACACCGAAGCATACACGCTTTTTATCGCAATGGAGATCATATCTATCATCAGTCGCTTGTCGTTTCGCACATTAGGTATCATATAGGTGCTATAAATACCTGCAAACGGCTGATAATAGGAATCTTCAAGCAGACTTGACGAGCGGATCGCAATAGGGTTCTTAATTATAGATACAAAAGTTAAAAGTGCCTCATGGATTCTCAATGGCAACCGTGCCTTTATAAAAGCCTGAAGTATTTCTTCGTCGGGAATATCGGATAAGGCTATTCTATGAAGCCTGTTTTCTTCCATGAATTCATCGAATACGTCAGTACAGAGCACAACAGTTCGCGGAATAGTGATCAGAATATCGGGATAATCGCCAAAAACATGATTCTGCTTTATCAGACTGTCGAGAAAAGCCAGCCCACGGGCTTTTCCACCTATCGAACCATCGCCGATACGCGTAAAATTCAGATATTCATCAAAGCTTTTACGGTTAAATCTGGCAATAATACCACGCGATTTGTTTTGACGATACAATGCAATGGCATCAAAAACAAAGTGCCGGACCTCAGTAAGGTCCTGAAAATCTTCAGGTTTTAGATCTCTGAAAAGCTCAGCCAGCGAAAACAAGGCTCTGGCTCGCAACCACTTGGAAATATGATTTCTGTATATATGATAAGTCATCGATCTGTCAGGAACTTCAAAAATCTTTTGTTGCAGGGCTTTAAGATCGGAAGCGCGGGTGATCTCTTCATGAGTATCGGGATCAACAAAAATAAAATCGCCAAAAGCAAGATATTGAATAATAAAGTTCTTTAACTCCAGTGTAAGTGTTTTTGAAAGCTTATAAATAAAGCCCACTTTCATTTCTCTTGCATACTGCTGATTTTCAATATCTGACGATTGCAGCAACATGGGCATGAACGGATCATCAAGTTTAACTTTCTGAAACAGCTTAATGCCTGCCTGATTATCCTGAACTCCATTGCAACTATAGCTTATATCGCTGATTATTCCCAGCAGGTTATGTTTGTATTTTTCATACATCCTGATAGCCTCTTCATAACTGGTAGCCAGAAGGATTTTAGGCCTGCCGCGCATACGAAGCATCATCTGGTGTTCATTAAGACCTTCGGTCATAAAAGCCTGACTTTGTTTGAAAATGATTTTATATATCAAAGGCAGATAGACCGAATAAAAACGTATGGAATCTTCAACAAGCAAGATTGCCTGCACTCCTACCTCATTGATATCGTGCTCGGCATTTCGCATGTCTTCAATCAGTTTGATTATAGCCAGCAAAATATCAGAGTTCCCAAGCCATGAAAATATATAGTCAATACCACTAAGGTCGTCCTGTGCTATTTTTATTGAAACCTCACGCGAAAAAGCTGTAAGCACAACAATAGGAATATTCGGATACTCTACTTTGATTTTTTTTGCCATATCAAATATATCCTCTCCTCCTTCGCTCAACATTGAAATAACGAGGTCAATATTTTCTTCTTTAAGTATTTGAAAAGCCTGATTACTTGAACTGGCAATAAGAAACTGAGGCGGATAACGAAGATTTAGAGATACATATTCATTGAAAATCTGTTCGTCAACTCTTCCATCACCTTCCAGAATAAATATATCGTATTCGCTTGCTATCAGAAGCACATTATAAATCCTTTTCTTCATCAGCCCGACAAATGCAGTATCTTTAAAATGATACCTGGCTGCCATTATCCTTTTGATCTTATCCATACTTTGAGTTTTAGAATACAAACCTAAGTTAAAAATGCGAAATTGTATCAAAATGGAAAAATTTTTGTAGTTTTGCAACACAATATTCATATGGGGCTGACCGGTTTTGACAGCAAGGAAGTGGTATTGTAAGCATGCCGGGTGTTGTGTGTTTACCCGTTAACAACAATGCATACGCCAGAATAAATGGCAACAATTACAATTTCTCGTTAGCTGCTTAATCAAGAAGATTAAGTCGCTTTCTGTTTCCCGCAAAACCTCTCCAAACGGTGTTGTGGATGAAGCATCGAAAAAGTTTGGATAGAAAAAGTTTTGTTCCGGAGCTTTTTTGAAATAACAGGAACTAAGGATGAAGTAGGTTTGCCTTTCACTGGCTTTCATCCCTACAAAATATGAAAGGCTAAGCATGTAGAAAGCATTATTGCTGCTTGTTTGGACGAGGGTTCGACTCCCTCCAGCTCCACTAAAAACAATTAACCGGCTAAAAGTCCCTCCTGCGGCTTACACATTGTTTTCAATCTTTTCCAAAGCTATTTTAAACCACACAGTATAATTTTCAGGATATTTTTTTACGTCGCTGAACAATTCTTTCATGTCAATCCATTTCCATTCAGCTACCTCTTCAGTGTTGATTACAGGGTCATCATTATGATAACCAAAAATAACATGATCGAATTCATGCTCGGTAAGACCATTATCAAATGGAGCTTTATATATGAATGAAAGTTTCCATTCCAGATCGCAATCGAAGCCCATTTCTTCCATAAGGCGACGATGCGCAGCTTCAAGGGTGGTTTCTCCCGGACGGGGATGGCTGCAGCAGGTGTTTGTCCACAATCCCGGAGAATGATATTTATGTAAGGCACGCCTTTGCAACATAAGCTCGCCTTTGTCATTGAATATAAAAACCGAAAAAGCACGGTGAAGCAAAGCCAGTTCATGTGCCTTAAGTTTTTCCTCCACCCCGATTGGGGTATCATCTTTATCAACCAGAATAACTCTTTCCATATATTCTATCTTAATGGTTCCAAAATCTTCTCATCTGAAAGCAGCTAATTTTTCATGTTTTTAATAATACTGCTGTCAAAATATCAGCAATTGCTGTTTTATTTATTTTTCCTTTTCACCACTCTCAATGCAGCCTCAACAATATCAGGTGTGTCAAGGTTGAATTTCCGCATTAGTTCTTCAGGAGTGCCACTTTCACCAAATTTATCTTTGACCGCAACCATCTCAAGTGGCTTGGGGTCATAAAGGGCAAGAGTCTGCGCAATACTGTCGCCAAGTCCTCCATTCATCTCATGCTCTTCAGCGCTTACAGCGCAACCGGTTTTCTTTACTGAGTCAAGAATAGCCTGAACATCAAGGGGTTTGATGGTGTGAATATTAATAATCTCGGCAGTTATTCCTTTATCTTTCAGAACTTTACAAGCTTCCAGGGCTTTCCAAACCAGATGTCCGGCAGCAAAAATACTTACATCGTTCCCGGGCTGAAGCAATATTGCTTTTCCGATTATGAACTTCTGGTTTTCCGGGATAAAATTAGGGACTTTAGGTCGCCCAAAACGTAGATACACAGGTCCGGAATATTTTGAAGCTGCTATTGTTGCAGCTTTTGTCTGATTATAATCGCAGGGATTGATAACGGTCATATTGGGCAACATTTTCATCATCCCAATATCTTCAAGCATCTGATGTGTGGCACCATCTTCGCCAAGGGTTATTCCTGCATGTGAAGCTGCAATTTTCACATTCTTGTTTGAATAGGCAATTGACTGCCTTATCTGGTCGTACACCCGCCCTGTTGCAAAATTTGCAAATGTGGTTGCAAAAGGTATTTTACCGCCAATGGCAAGTCCGGCAGCAATTCCCATCATGTTGGCTTCCGCAATTCCTGTCTGAATAAAGCGTTCGGGAAAAGCCTCGGCAAACTCATTAAGTTTCAGTGAGCCTGTCAGGTCAGCGCAAAGAGCCACAACATCAGCATTGGTTTTTCCAAGTTCCAGCATAGCAGCTCCAAATCCTGAACGGGTATCCTTATTTCCGGTATTTATATATTGATTCATATAATCTCTTTTTTATATAAAAATAAAAAAGCATTGTAATCAACTGATTTACAATGCGTTACACTTCAGTAATCGCCTATAGTTTCTACAAGCTGTGAGAGGGCTGACTGCAATTGTGCATCGTTGGGCGGTGAGCCGTGCCATTGATGGCGGTCTTCCATGAAATCTACTCCCTTTCCCATTATTGTATGCATGAGTACCATTACCGGTTTTCCTTTGCCAGTAAGTGCTTTTGCCTGTTCCATTGCCGCAAGCAGCTCTTTAACATCATTTCCGTCAGTTTCAAGTACCTGCCAGCCAAAGCTTTCCCATTTATTTTTAAGGTCTCCTAACGGCATAACTTCATGCAAAGGACCATCAATTTGTTTTTTATTGTAGTCAATTACAGCTATCAGGTTATCCACTTTTTTTGCAGTTGCAAATATAGCTGCTTCCCACACCTGACCTTCCTGTATTTCTCCATCTCCCATAAGTACATATACATGGTAAGGGTCCTTGTTCAACTTTTTGCTTAAAGAATATCCAATAGCTACTGAAAGCCCTTGTCCCAGCGAGCCTGAAGCAACCCTCACTCCGGGCAACCCGTCGGCAGTGGCAGGATGCCCCTGCAACCTTGAATTTAGCTTACGGAAGCTTCCAAGTTCAGCTATATCAAAATAGCCGCTTCGTGCAAGAACACTGTACCAGCCCGCTGAAAGATGTCCGTTCGACAGGAAAAAAACATCTTCTCCCATGCCATCCATTTTAAAACTGGCAGGATCATGTTTTAAAATTCTTAAATAAAGCGCAGCAAAAAATTCAGCACAACCCAATGGCGCTCCGGGATGTCCGGATTGTACGGCATGAATCATCCTTAAAACATCCCGCCTTATCTGCGATGCAAGATTACTTATCTCTTTTTCTGAGTTCATAAAATTGAATAAATTACTTATAAACCGTAAATATGAGGGTTCAAAAATATATATTTTATCCGGATAGGTTATCTTTTTAAAATTGAACTTCTGGTAATTATGCCTAAACTATCTGGATTTTAATATTTTTCTAAATTTTTAAAATCAGAATGACGGAAAGTTTTTGACAATACAAACCTTAAGCCCAGCAAATAGTTTTTTGCAAATGCTTTGAAATTCATACAAAACAAAGAACTTTGCGAAATCGTTATATTAAACCGTTAAATACCCCAAAACTCAAATTTGCTCTGTAATGAAACTTATTTTTAGGATATTTCTGCTGATAGCTTTAGTTAATTGTGGTTCAATTAAATTGACTGCCCAAACCAAACATGGATTTATTCATGAAGAAGAGCAGGAGAAACAATGGGTTGACTCGGTTTATAATTCATTAACCATTGATGAACGCATAGCCCAGCTTATAATGGTGCGTTCGTTTTCGAACCGCAATCAGAAATATACCGATTCCATCGCCAGAATGCTGGCAAAATATAATATTGGCGGGGTTATATTTTTTAAAGGAACACCAGTCTCACAGGTTCAGATGACCAATAGGTTCCAGAATGCAGCTAAAACTCCGTTGTTAATTGCCATGGATGCTGAATGGGGACTGGCAATGCGCCTCGACAGTGTTATCAGTTTCCCCCGACAACTTGCTCTGGGTGCTATTGAAGACGATATGCTGATCTTTGATATGGGGTTTGAGATTGGAAGGCAGCTTAAACGGCTTGGAGTGCATATAAATTTTGCTCCTGTGGCAGATGTGAATGTGAATCCTTTGAACCCTGTGATAAACAGTCGTTCGTTTGGTGAAAACAGGATTTTTGTTGCCCATAAAGCTCTTGCCTATATGAAAGGATTGCAAAACATGGGTGTAATAAGCGTAGCCAAGCACTTTCCGGGACATGGCGATACCGATAAAGATTCGCATTATATTTTACCACAGATAAATAAGCCTTTTTACGAAATTGACAGCATACACCTTTTCCCTTTTAAATATCTGATAGAAAATGGAATAGCAGGGGTAATGCCGGCTCATTTATCAGTTTCTGCCATTGATCCTCGCCCAGGATCAATTTCAAGTCTGTCACCTCTGGTAGTCAATGATCTGTTAAAAGAGAAACTGGGTTTTAAAGGTCTGGTTTTTACTGACGGGCTGGAAATGAAAGCAGTGGTTGACTTTGCTTCTGCAGATTCAGTTGAAATCAAAGCCCTGCTTGCCGGAATCGATGTTTTGATCTTACCTCTGAATGTTCCAAGAGCAATTACAAATATTAAAAAGGCTATTACCACCGGGCTTATACCCGAAAACCTCATTGAAGAAAAATGCAGGAAAGTACTTAGCTGGAAATATAAAGTAGGACTTGCCAATCATGAAGAAATACCAATTGAAAATCTTTACAACGATCTAAACACACCTGAAACCGAACTTATCTACAGGCGTCTCGCGGCATCATCGCTGACGCTTCTGAACAATAATGACAATCTGATTCCAATCCGAAGTCTTGATACCCTCAAATTAGCTTCAGTAGAGATCGGATATTCAAAAAACACAAGCTTTTCTGACAGATTAAAGAATTATGCTCATGCTGATGTGTTTACTATTGAGAAATCGGCTTCAGTAGCCGGTTTTAATGAACTACTGAATAAATTAAAAGCTTACAATCTGGTATTTGTATGTGTGCGAAACACGAGACAAAATCCTCCTGAATACGGCATAAACAGCCTTACCCGAAAATTTGTCCGGAACCTTTCGGAAAAAGTAAAAACAGTGATGATACTGGCAGGCAACCCATACAGTCTTAGGTTATTTGAAAATGCTGAAAATCTTAATGCAATCATGGTTACTTATCATGACACCGACCTCAGTGTTGATCTTACTGCTCAGGCGTTGTTTGGAGCCATTCAGGTAAGTGGTGAATTACCGGTTAGTCCTTCGCAAAATTATAAAGCCGGTGATGGGGTAAAAACTGAAGAATTGAAAAGGTTGCAATATTCAATTCCTGAAGAGACAGGCATCAGATCGGAATGGCTGCAAAAAGCTGACTCCATTGCATTGAAAGGTATTGTTGAGAAAGCCTATCCGGGTTGCAGGGTTCTTGTAGCACTTGAAGGAAGGGTCATTTACGATAAAAGCTTTGGGCACCACACTTACGACAGAAAAAGAAGGGTTAGGAATGATGATATTTATGATATTGCTTCAATCACAAAAATTGCAGCTACTACATTGGCTGTCATGAAATTATATCAGGATAACAAGCTTGATGTTGATAAAAAACTCTCATATTATCTGCCGGAGTTAAAAAACACGGATAAAAACAATATTGTGATCCGCGATATTATGGCTCATCAGGCAAGATTACAATCCTGGATACCTTTTTACAAGAAATACCTTAAAAACGGTAACCCTGACCCGGCATTTTTCAGTAATACTAAAAAAGGGGATTTTGTTGTAGAAGTTGCAAGAAATCTGTACATGGACAAATCGCAGATAGAAAAGATCTATGATAGTATTGCTGCGTCGCCATTTTCAAAACGCAGAGGATATCTTTACAGCGACCTTGGGTTTTTCTGGCTGAAGCAATTAGTGGAACGAATTGCAGGAGTTACCATTGACGAATATGTGTATGAGAATTTTTACAAACCTTTGGGAATGAACAATACAGCTTTTAATCCCCTTAAAAAATTCGATACTGAAAGAATTATTCCTACCGAAGATGACCGTGAATTCAGAAAGCAATTGTTGCAGGGTTATGTTCATGATCCGGGAGCAGCCTTGCTGGGAGGTGTTGGCGGACATGCCGGATTATTCTCTTCTGCCAATGATCTGGCTGTTTTAATACAAATGATGATGAATAAAGGTTATTATGGCGGACAGCAATTTCTTACCCCACAAGTGCTTTCAGAATTCACACGCACTCAGTTTCCGCTCAACGATAATCGGCGTGGAATGGGATTTGACAAACCTCAACTGGTGAAAGAGGCTAATGGTCCTACCAGCATCTCGGTTTCAGCTTCAAGTTTCGGGCATTCAGGCTTTACAGGAGTTTATGCCTGGGCTGATCCAAAATACGAGCTTGTTTATATTTTTCTTTCGAACCGGGTTTATCCTTCAGCCAATAATGGCAAAATCAATAAGCTAAATATCAGAACCAATATTCATCAGGTTTTTTATGAAGCTCTTGAAAAAAGGGATAATCAGGGATATGACCAGATGATACACTGAATCATATCCCCAAAAATCTTCTTTAAATCTATAGCCGATAAACCGGAATAAGGTTAATTCACCTTGAACAGATCGTCCTTAAGTTTGGAATTAACTTTTACTGACAGCACTTTCATATCAAAAGACTGAGGACCACTTGTCTGTTTAATTGAAAAGGGGAACTTCACTTTGCTGACCTCTCTATAATCAGCAATTTCAGTTACGCCATTTTCACTGATTAACTTGATTCTCAAACCCGTTTCAACATCAAAATACTGAGTTTCAGTCTTTGAGGTAGGATATGTAATCTCAACCTTATAGGCTTCCTTTTCTCCAACAGTTTCAATTCCCTTCAATTCGCGTTTGATATTATATTTATCATAATACAGTTCAATATTCATAACGGACTGAAACTTTAAATCCTCAAGCAATTCTCCTTCAATTGGCTGCTCACCCATAGGAGAGGTAACTGTTCCTTTAGTACCATCAAAAATTTGTTTTGAGAATATTGTTCCGCCACTTCCCATTTCCATCCTGTATTTATCCGGAGCTTTCAAATAGGTGTCAATATTCAGCGACATCCCCTGGATTTCAGAAATAGCCGAAATACTGACATCTTTTATCCCTTTAAGGTTTTTCTCACCGCCAATTGCATTTATATAAGCTCCAATGACTTCATCGGCATTCATACCTTCCGGAGCAGCTTTAAGTTTTTTAGCCGGATCATATTCATTGCCATCTTCATCAAAATAAAGGATCTTCCCTGTTGAAGAAAATCTTTTTAAGCCTTCAGCAATTTCTGAAGCATTTCCAACTACAAGAATATTGACATTATTTGGCATTAAATATTTATTTGCTGCTTTAAGTATATCATTTTCATTTATGGCAGACAGCCGCTGGAGGTAAGTTGTGTAATAATCGGCAGGCAAATCATAACGGGCAATATTCAATGCAAAATTTGCGATGGTCTGAGGATCTTCAAGCGAAAGAGCAAAATTCCCGTTCATTTCATTTTTGAACAGATTTAACTCATTTAATGGAACAAGCTCGTTTTGCATACGTCTGATCTCAAAAAGGATTTCATTCACAGCACTATCAGTGGCTATGGTTCTAACGTCAGTATTGGCTACAAACGATCCAACAAGTTTACCGCTGCTCAGGCTGGAATATGCTCCATAAGTAAATCCGTGGGTTTCGCGCAGGTTATTAAACAATCGTGAGGTGCCACCGCCCAGAATACTGTTCATAACTCTTGCGCTGATAATATCTTCAGCACCCGGTTTCAAATCAACAGGATAGCCAACCCTGATAACCGACTGCACAGCGTTTGGACGATCAACAACAGCCACACGTACACCTTTTGGCGGCATAGGAGTTGGATAACTATGCTTCGGTACCAGGCCCCGCTCCCATTTGCCAAAATAATTCTCAACTATCTTCTTTATTTCATCAAACTTAACATCACCTACAACTGCCATATAGGTAATTTCGGGTTTATAGTAAGTATTGTAAAATCTCTCACAGCTTTCAAGAGTAATGTTTTCAAGACTTTTCTCAGTAATGTTCAAACCATAGGGATGATTGTTGCCATACAACAACACATTGTTAACCCGTGCTGCAACAGATGATGGCTCATTTTTACCAGCCATAAGTCCTGACAAAGTCTGGGTTTTTACTCTGTTAAAATGTTCTTCTTCAAAACGGGCATTGATTATAACATCAGCAATAAGCTCAGCCAGTGTTGAAGTATATTTTGAAAGTCCGGAAGCATATAACCCACCGGCATACACACTCATGGAAGCTCCTATGAAATCAATTTCTTCATCAATCATTTCCTTAGTACGGTTTGCTGTAGCTGTTCGCAGTATTCCGCCTGTAATATCTGTCAAACCTGCCATTTCTTTGTCAAACACAGGGTCGTAATCAAATACGAGTGAATAGGTTACGCGAGGGACTTTGCTATTTTCTACCACAAAAACACGCAAGCCGTTATCCAGGGTAAATGATCTTGCTTCACCAATTTTAATTTGTGGTGCAGGACCCGGTTCAGGCATTTTTGAACGGTCAATCTGAGCATAAGCTGCTGAAAATATCGAAATTGCCAGTATTGTAAAAAATATCTTTTTCATTGTCATACCTCCTATTATTATTGTGATTTAGGTAAATAATGTAAAACCACACGGTTATCTTCTCTCAGATATTGCTTTGCCACGCGGTTTAAATCGTCACGAGTAACTTTCATATAGCGGTCAATTTCGGTATTTATCAGCCCGGCATCGCCATAAAAAATATGATACTCGGCCAGATTATCGGCTATTGACGACATACGAGCATTGGAAGTGATAAAACTGGCTTCCTGCATATTTTTTGTTTTCTGAAATTCACGTTCGCTAATTCCTTCATTAATAACGATTTTTATCTGTTCGTCAATTGCCCTTTCAAGATCACCTGCTTCAACACCCATATTAGCTATTCCAAAGACCAGATAAAGCCCCGGATCGGCAAGGGGGAAAGGGAAAGAAAAAACTGCAAGTCCTTTTTGTGCATCGTCAACAATGGCTTTGTACATACGCGAACTCTCTCCGCCCGAAAGTATATTTGTGAGCATTTCAAGAGCATAGCTGTCCGGATGGCCTTTTTCAGGAATACGGTATGCCTGAATAACAGCAGGCAATTGAATATTATCGTAAACAATATCTCTGATCTCACCCTGCAAAGGAGGTTCAACAATCTGAGGACGATAAAGCTCAGCCTTGCCTTTTGGGATATCGGCAAAATATTTTTCTATAAGCTTTCTTGTGGCTTTCACGTCAATATCACCTGCAATCACGAGCACTGCATTATTCGGAACATAATAAGTTTTATGAAAATCCTGGAACTCCTTAAGCTGAGCCTGATCAATATACTGAACTGAACCTATTGGCAACCAGTTATATGGGTGTTTGGTATATGCATGTTTGAACACTTCTTCAATTATCGAACCATAAGGACGGTTATCATAGCTCTGGCTACGTTCTTCCTTTACCACACTGCGCTGGGTTTCAACACCTACACTGTCAATAACAAGATGCAACATGCGTTCAGATTCCATCCATAAAGCCAGCTCAAGCTGGTTTGAAGGCAAAAGTTCATAATAATGGGTTTTATCCTGCGAAGTATAGGCATTGACCTGCCCACCCGCATTCTGTACGATTTTAAAATACTCGCCACGAGGAATATTTTCTGAACCTTCGAACATAAGATGTTCCATAAAATGAGCAAAACCAGTGCGGTCAGCTCTTTCGTTCTTCGAACCTACATGATAGGTAACAGTTACAGCCACAACCGGAGTAGAATTGTCCTGATGTAAAATAACATGCAATCCGTTTTTAAGATCGTACTCTTCAAAAGCGATCTTACGCTGTTGTGCTGACAGCATGAATGTAAACAGCAATAATGCCGTTAAAAACCATAATTGTTTGAATTTCATAATAATAAAAGGATTTAAGATAAGATAGAAATAAAGATAAACTGACAGGATTTATTTAGATAGTGCAAAAGTATTAAAATACAAAGCATTAAATGCTCCGATAGCTGTTAAAATTTCCTAAACCAGCTAAGCAATCGTAAAAGTCAGTATTGTTCTAAAAAAATGTCTTTTATAAAGCAAATTATCGTTTTCTGAAAACAGGATACAGCATATTGTCCTTAATTACCAAAACCAGAGCAATGATATAAAAGCTGTCCATTAACAACAGATATAAAAATTTCTGAAATTCAGAGCTGTGATATGCAGTGAGAAGTATGAGAAAGATAACCTGAAATAAATAAAATATTCCAAAATTAACAAGCAGTGATTTTAAAGCTGATTTTCGGTTTAATACAAGAAAAAGAAACAACTGCCACGACAGTACAATAACAAAAGGCTGCAAAATACCGCCAAACGCCTGAGGATAAGAAGCCTTACGATTGTCAATCAAAGTCCTGACCTTGAACTGATATGTTGTTTCTACTTTTTCAACTTCAACACTTGTATCGTTTTTAATGGTACTTAAAACCACATTGGAACCAAAAGTCACCACTCTGGCGTAAAAAACCTCAATTCCGTTTTGCCATCCAAAAAACACAATGATGGTAATGAGGATAAGAGTTATTATTTTATTGCGTGTTGAAGTCAGTAATGACATTATTATTGAAATTTAGAATTATTGTTCACATCCATATATCCACTGTTTCGAATCCGGAAGCTTATTCATAACATTGTGTTTCAGGATATTAATTTAAATTTTAATCGATCTGTAACGCCACATCCATATCAGGAAAACAAGAAAGCCAAAAAGAATATTCCAGACATAATCATGTACCTGATGAAAGATGTCAACATAATACTTTCCAATAAATCCCATAGTGTAAAACCTGAAATTATTGACAATAAAGACTGATAACATAAACACTATCAGTGTTATAAGTCTTTGATACCACTTTACTGGCGAAAGAATACTAAGATAAAAAACGAAAATATAAAAAGTATATGCTGTACATTCCATTATTACTTCCATAGTGTAGCCAGCTACCGTAATTTTTGGAAAAGCTGGACTTTCTACAGGTATAAATAACAACTTCCCGAATTTCACGGCTGATTCTAATGTAAACTTCACAAAAAAGTCTTCCACCGCCGGACGAATTGATGGTAGATGCAAAACTGCATTGGTTATCAGCCATAGCAGAACAGCGAACAACAACGGTAGGAAATGTTTTAGGAAACTGCGATAAGCTTCCTTTTTGCTTTGCTTATCGCTATATTTTTTTCTTCTCTCTTTCTTACTTTTTGATGACATTAAAATTCCTTGTTAAAATTATAATTAAACTGCCTGCGAACTTCAAAATTAAAAACTTTTCATCTATCACTGATTATTTTAGCAGAGAATTTAACATTAAACTAGCCAAAAGGTTTTATGCATGCAATATATTCCATTAATAATAGAAACTATGATCAACTATTGATTTCTAAATAAAAGTTCATCCTAATAAAATTAAAACGCAGAATTTAGGCTTAACATCTCTGTTGAACAAATTAAGCTGAACAACATATTTAATAATTGTATTTTTGCCGAAAATTATTTTTTACAATGCTCAGGACTCTTTTTAAAACTATCTCTTTACTAAACTTACTTTTGATCTTTTCATTTTATTCCAATGCCCAGTACTATTCAGCAGGTCAGGATCCCGCTTCGCAAAGATGGCGGCAAATCAATACCAGTTCGTTTAAGCTGATATATCCTGAAACATGGGAAAATAAAGCACATAAGCTGGCCGGCTTTCTTGAAACCATTAAGGAGCCTATAAGTAATTCACTGGATTCCAAACCATCAAAAATCCCTGTAATCCTTCATAATCAATCAGTTCTCAGCAATGGGTTTGCAATGTGGGCACCAAAAAGAATAGAAATGATAACTACAATCCCCGATGATAACATTGCAACTGACTGGATGAAACATCTTGCCATACACGAATATCGTCATATTGCACAAATAGAAGGCTTAAACAAGTTAACCACAGGGTTTCTATCAAAATTGTTTGGACAGCATATACTGGGTGCAGTAGCCGGATTGCACTTGCCGCTCTGGTTCCTTGAAGGAGATGCAGTACTTGTTGAAACTGCTATGACTAACAGCGGGCGCGGGCATATCCCTGAATTTATTTATCCACTTACTGCTCAATTATTTGAAAAAGGTGAATACAGCTATGATAAAGCTATCATGGGTTCATACCGTGATATGACTCCTGATTATTACACCCTTGGTTATCACATGGTTGCAATGACGCATAATCAGTTTGGGTTCGAACCTTTTTTGAAATCCATGAAAAATATTGCGCGACTCCCGATTATTCCCGGTTCATTTTCGCGGGGACTTAAACAAACAACAGGAATGAATTCAGCGGGTTTATACCGGCATACAATAAGCAGCCTTAAAAGACAGTGGAAAGAACAAAACAAAAACTTTGATATTTCTGAATTCAAAAGAATAAAAGACAAAAGCGGCTTTGATTACGCTGAATATATAAACCCTCACTATGTTGATGACAGCACCTACATAGCTTTCCGGACTGCTCCGGGAGATATCCCCCGCTTGGTCTTGATTGACAGACATGGGTCGGAGAAAATCATTTTTACACCCGGTTTTGGATTTTATGACTTTCTGTGCTTTGCTGAAGATATTGCCGTATGGGCAGAGATCACCATAGATCCTCGTTGGGAATACCGTAACTGGAGTAATATCAGGATTTTTGATATCACAACTGGCGAAAGCCGCATGATAACCCAAAAAGCACGTCTGCAGTCGCCTGTACTTTCGCCAGACGCATCGAAAATTGCTGCTATCGAAGTTGATGAGCAAAACGAATGGGCGCTTACAATTTTTGATACAAAAACCGGGGAAGAAATACAAAGAATAAACGATCCTGAAATTGATTTTCTGCTTGAGCCTGAATGGAGCCATTGTAGTGAATGTATCATCGCTGTTGCCTTTAATGAGGGTTCAGGGAAAACTATAGTTAAAACAAACATTTATCAACCCCGTTTCGAAGATTTGTTTCATGCCGGATTCACTGAGATCAGCAAACCGGCTTTTGCTGACGACTCTCTTATCTATTTCACCGGCACATGGAGCGGACGCGATGAGATTTACGCATGGAACACTGAAGAAAAACAGCTTTATCATATTCTTGCAGCAGAATACGGAGCCACTAATATTGTTTTATCTGATGACGAAACAAGGTTTTTGTTCTCAGAATTTACTGCCGAAGGATATAAAATTGCTGAATGTACCAACATTAAAAAAACACCGGTTGAAATAAAAGATATCAGAAACAACCTTTTGCCATTGTACAGCTCTGCAGCCCGATCATTTCAAATGATTACCGATACCATTGCTGCAACTGATACTTTGTTCAGATCAATGCCTTTTATCAAAAGACAGAACAGCATGAATTTCCATAGCTGGCTTCCGGCATTTCTGGATGTGGAAGATATGACCCTAAAACCCGGAGCTTCTGCATTCTCACAAAACTACCTGGGAACTGTCATTTCTGCCATACGATATGAATATGACCCAAAAGTTAAAAGGCATGAGGTTTCGTATGATTTATCACTACAATCATGGTACCCTGTTTTTGATCTTGGATTTGGTATTGGCAGCGAGAATCCGGCTGCAAAAGTGGATTCAAAGTCAAATTATGCTTTTGTGAACATTTCAGCAAGCCTGCCTCTTGCTTTTAATCACAATGCTACCATCTACGGAATTCTCCCTCAGATAAGCAATCAAAACACATTCCTGTTATCTCACGAATATCTTGCAAGGCTGAGTCCTGTATCATACTCATTGTCGTTATACGCACATAAAAGAATGGCAATGCGCGATTTATATCCGCAATTTGGGATCTCCACTGTGGCAGGTTTCAGCCATACCCCATTCAATCACACAAAATATTTCACTGATATAGATGCAGGGGATATCGCATATGGAGCTGCCATTGTATTTTTACCCGGTTTGTTGAAACACCATAGTTTGAGGTTATATGCAGGGATACAGAAAAAAACGAACATACATGCCTATTTTAACGATAAAATCCGTTTTGCCCGTGGTTATGACGATGTCCCACTAAATAATGAAATGCTTACTTTATCGGCAAGTTATTCTTTTCCATTTGCGTATCCTGATCTTGCCCTTGGTTCAGTTATTTATGTAAAACGACTTAGAGGCAATATGTTTACCGATCACAGTAGGACTATCTTTGATTTACCAGAACATTCAACTGTTTCAGCAGGTTTTGATATAATTGCTGATGCACATCTACTGCGCCTGCCAATGCCTTTTGAATTTGGCTTACGAACAGTATATTTGCATGATCTGAATAAGGTCGCTTTTCAGTTTTTATATGGAGTTGATTTTTATGCTGTTGGAAATGCGTTTAGAAAAGGAAGAGTATTGCCGCCAAAATACTAATATGGCTTATTGCTGATAATCAGTAAAATCAGTTTGTGCTTGCTGAAATTCATTTTCTTCAGAACCGAAAAGCTCAAGCCACATTACAAATGACTCTACTCTTCTGATTTATCGGGCAGCATCGGAACAAATCTGAATGCTCCATGTTTTTCAGTTGTAAATTCCCCATCAGCAGTTTTGTGTACTACTGTCATAATCTGAACATCATCGGCGCCCATGGGTAATACCATCAGTCCGCCGGGTTTCAGTTGTTCTGCCAGAATTTTAGGAACATGAGAAACTGCTGCGGTAATGAGTATTTTATCAAAAGGTGCAAAAGTAGGAAGACCGGCAAATCCATCGCCATAAAACACTTTAATGCTTCCATATCCTATTTTGGGAAGAAATTCTTTTACCTTTTTAAACAATGATTTATGTCTTTCAATGGTAAAGACCCTGGCACCCATCTGAGCCAGAATACAAGCCTGATATCCTGAACCTGTTCCTATTTCAAGGATCCTATCTCCTTTCTCAACCTTCAGCAACTGGGTTTGAAAAGCTACAGTAAAAGGCTGTGAGATAGTTTGTCCTGCGCCAATAGGAAAAGGTTTATCGTCGTATGCAAATTCAAGAAAAGTAGATTCAAAGAAAAAATGCCTTGGCACGGCATCAATGGCTGCAAGTACCTCTTTTGATGTAATTCCTTTGCTTCTGATAATTTCTACTAACTTTCTGCGCATTCCTTTATGCCGGTAATTATCTTCGAGGGTAATAGCCATAACAAAGTAAAAAGCAGATCAATTAAACAAAATTTTGAGATTTTGCAAATGTAAGCATTCAATCTATTAAAATTGATAGCTTTGCAAAAAAAAGCAATGTTGAAGATCGGTGTTCTTGGAGCCGGGCACTTAGGAAAAATACATTTAAAGTGCATTAAGCAAATTAATGATTATCAATTAGTTGGGTTTTATGATCCAAATGAAGAAATTGCAAAACAAGTAGAAATTGATAAAAATGTAAAACGTTTTACCGATATTGAGAAACTGATTGACGAAGTAGATGTTGTAGACATTGTTACGCCTACTGTTTCGCATTTTGATTGTGCTCAAAGGTCTTTAAAGAAATTCCGTCATGTTTTTATTGAAAAACCCATAGTTGCAACTCCTGATGAGGCATTAAGGCTCATTGACCTTGCTACTGAGGCAGATGTAAAAGTTCAGGTAGGACATGTTGAGAGGTTCAATCCTGCTTTTTTGGCTGCCCAGCCCTACCTCAGTAATCCTATGTTCATTGAGGCTCACCGTCTTTCGCAATTCAACCCTCGCGGCACTGATGTACCAGTTGTTCTTGATCTTATGATACATGATATTGACATAGTTTTGAATGTAGTTCAATCAAATGTTAAAAAGATAAATGCCAGCGGTGTTTCAATTGTGAGCGATACCCCTGACATTGCCAATGCACGTATTGAATTTGAAAACGGCTGTGTAGCAAATCTTACTGCCAGTCGTATTTCAATGAAGAATATGAGAAAATCACGTTTTTTTCAGCGCGATAGCTATATTTCAGTAGATTTCCTGGATAAAGAACTTGAGATCATACGTTTACAAGACCTTCCATCAGAAACTAACAATCCGTTTGCGTTGGTATTAAAAATGGGCTCAGGAAAACCTGATAAACAACTGTTATTTGAAAAGCCGGTAGTTCCTGATGTTAACGCCATTGTTGAAGAATTAAAAAGTTTTCATCATGCCATAATGAACAATAAAACTCCTCCGGTTACTATTTTTGATGGGTATGCAGCTCTTGAAGTTGCCCACCAGATAATCAACAAAATAAATCAGTTGCCAGCAAATCTAGTTTAAGCAATATACCACACTCGTAAACGTTCATAATCCATTGAATATCCCTCTTTTTTCAGCTACAGGTTTGAACATGATCAATTATAGACTTATCTATCCTATCCTGCTCATTTTCATAATATTACTGTTCAATTCATGCAATCCTGATAATGACAAGGGTATTCCTTCCTATATTCACATTGAAAAAATTGATCTTATTACAACGCCTCTTCAGGGAACTGCTTCACATAAAATCGTTGATGCCTGGGTTTACATTGACGACAAGCTAATAGGTGCTTTTGAGTTGCCAACAACATTTCCCGTGCTTAGATCAGGAAATACTGAAATAAAGATCTATGCAGGCATCAAAATAAATGGGATTGCGGCAGTACGCTCTCCCTATCCCTTTTATAAACCAATTTTTGTTTCTGCTGATCTGATACCCGAAAGGATTGACACACTGCGTAACCTGACAACAACATATGAGCAAAGCACCACATTTGAATGGCTTGAGGATTTTGATTCAGGCGCTCTTAGCATTGACACTACTAAGCTAAGCGCAACCAAACTTCACCGTATTTCAGATCCCTCTCTGATTTTCAAATATAAAAACGAGAGAAATGATTACTCGGCAATGGCAACGCTTAGTGGCGATTCAACACTTTTTGAATGTGCCTCCATTGAATATTTTGAATTACCAAAAACCGGAACTCCGGTTTTTCTTGAAATGAATTACAAAAACGATTTCAATTTAACTGTCGGGTTGTTTTATATCACATCAACACATGAAGTTCATCAACATTCAGTTCTTATTCTGAATCCTACTGAAGAATGGAACAAAGTGTATATTAATTTTACACCTACCATATCCATTCTTCCTTTCGCGCAAAAATTTAAAGTATTTATTGGTATGATGAAAAACGATCCATCAGTGACTGCAACAATTTATCTGGATAATCTTAAACTGGTTTATTAAAATAATCAAAAAAAACACTAAAACTGATCAAAAAAAACTAATTTTACCAGCCCGAAAACCGCCATCATTAAGCCATTTAAGTATGAATAAAAAGAAACAAGTTGCTAAATACGTAATAGCCGATCTGCTTTCAGCAGCGCTAGCCTGGAGTTTGTTCTTTCTGTACCGGAAATCAGTATATGATCCTGAAATACAGGTTAATCTGGGCAAAGTATATGCTGATGCAAATTATTACGTTGGGGTTATTATTATTCCTTTATTCTGGCTGGCACTTTACGCCATGGCAGGCACATACAGGCGTATTTACCGAAAATCGAGGCTGAAAGAACTTGGTCAAACCCTTATAATCACAATTATCGGCATTGTTACTATTTTCTTTGCACTCATCCTTGACGATATAATAATTTCGTATAAAACTTATTATCACTCACTTATAGTTCTTTTTGTATTGCATTTCGGCTTTACCTATACTTTACGACTGATCATCACTTCTCATACCGCATATAAAATTCATCATAAAATAATAGGCTTCAACACCCTGATAATCGGCAGCAATGAAAATGCAGTAAAAGTATATACTGATATTGAGAACCAGGAAAAACATTCAGGTAATAAGTTCATTGGTTTTATTAATGTAGAACCATATAAAGACTATAAGATAGAGGAATTTCTCCCGCATCTCGGAAGTCTGTCCGATTTGAAAAGCATAGTACAGGAATATGAGGTTGAAGAGGTTATTATTGCCATTGAAAGATCGGAACACAAAACTATAGAGATGATAATCACACAGTTACAAGAACTGAATGTGATAATAAAAATAATCCCTGATATGCAGGATTTTCTGCTGGGCACTGTGAAAGTACAATCTATTTTCCACACACCTTTAATCCAGATATCTCCTGATCTGATGCCGCCCTGGCAGCAAAGCATCAAACGAGCGATGGATGTTATACTTTCATTGATAGCAATGATAGTATTGATCCCTTTCTATGTTTTCACAGCAATAGGAGTAAAGCTCAGCTCAAAAGGACCAATTATTTATTCACAGGAAAGAATAGGTTTGCACGGGAAACCTTTCAGGATGCATAAATTCCGTTCAATGTATTCCGATGCTGAAAAGGGAGTACCAATGTTATCGTCAAAAGCTGATCCCCGAATTACAACTTTCGGCAGATTTATGCGTAAAGTCCGTCTGGATGAGATTCCACAATTTTACAGTGTACTTATCGGCGACATGTCGCTGGTAGGTCCACGCCCTGAGCGTCAGTATTATATTGACCAGATCGTACAAAGGGCACCCCAGTACATGCTACTGCAAAAAGTAAAACCGGGTATTACTTCATGGGGACAGGTAAAATTCGGGTATGCCGAAAATGTGGATGAGATGATTGAAAGGCTTAAATACGACATTCTCTATATCGAGAATATGTCAATAGCTATGGATATTAAGATAATGATATATACTGTACTCATAGTAGTTACCGGCAGGGGGAAATAAAAGATCAAATTGAGCCTGTTTCTATCATCCTCACGATCAGTTCTATATCTTTATCTTCTCCATCAGGATCATATTTGATTTTCAGGTCAAATCCAAAAATACTGGCAAAAGTCTGCCAGAAAAACACCCTGATCTTTCCACGGAATTCTTTTACAATATCGTATGTTGAATATCCTGTTTCGCGATCAATGAGCTTTAATAATATCCAGCCCTGAGTAAAAGTAAGTTTCTTCAGGTCATCCTCAAATTCCAGACGTATCTTATCTTCAGCCTTTTTCATCAGCTCTCGTTTTTCATATTCAGAACTAAGGTTTAAAAGCTGATTTTCATATTCCATCATCCTGATACTGGCTAAACGTGCATAGGGGTATGTTTTTTTTACATTCCGAACCAAACGGTTGAAGCGAAATTCCTGAACAGCATTTTTAAATACGGGAGGGGCATATTTAACATATTCAGGCAAAGTAATGACAGCCAGAGTATCTCCATTAACATCAATTATGGCTTGCGTAACCACAGGCCATGAGCTCTGGGAGCGTGCTCCGAAAGTCAGCAAAACAAGAAAAACAAAAACAGATGAAATCCTTTTCATAACTCTACCTGAATCTGGTATTAAAAACGTAAACAGACCGTCAATAATTATACCAAACTGAATCAGGCAACTTTTAAACGGGAAATCCCTGAGCGCTCAAGTTTGCTTTTGACATATTCCAGAGTAACATGTAACTCCTGAGCCTGAGTACTTTCTGATGGCATTTCAAACATTGCATCAGTCATTATGGCTTCAAGGATTGAGCGCAGGCCACGGGCGCCAAGTTTAAACTCAATGGCTTTATCCACAATAAAATCAAACACTGATGGATCAAATGTAAGTGTTATGTTGTCCATCTCAAAAAGACGCTTGTATTGTTTTACAAGTGAGTTTTTAGGTTCTGTAAGTATCCTTTTTAAAACATCCTTTTCCAGCGGGTTCAGGAAAGTAACAATTGGCATACGCCCAACGAGTTCAGGTATCAGACCATAGCGTCTCAAATCCTGAGGAGCCACATACTGCAACAAATTACCCTTGTTGATTTCAATTCGTTCCTGTTCTTTTTTAAAACCTATAACATTGGTTTGCAGGCGCGAGGCAATTATTTTCTCAATGCCGTCAAAAGCACCACCAGTTATAAAAAGAATATTCTGGGTGTTTATCTGTATCATTTTTTGTTCGGGATGCTTGCGCCCTCCCTGAGGAGGCACATTTACTATAGTGCCTTCAAGCATTTTCAGCAAAGCCTGTTGAACCCCCTCACCTGATACATCACGGGTTATGGAAGGGTTATCGCTTTTACGTGCTATTTTATCAATTTCATCAATGAAGACTATACCACGTTCGGCAGCTTTTACGTCATAATCAGCCACCTGCAACAACCTTGTAAGTATGTTCTCAACATCTTCACCAACATAACCTGCTTCAGTAAGCACGGTAGCATCGGCAATACAGAACGGGACTTTGAGCAAACGGGCAATGGTACGGGCTAATAGGGTTTTACCCGTGCCAGTCTCTCCCGTTATTATTATATTTGATTTTTCTATTTCAATATCTTCAGGTTTATCCTTACCCTTAGGCTGAAGAATACGCTTATAATGATTGTACACAGCAACGGCTATTACTTTTTTAGCTTCATCCTGTCCTATTACATACTGATCGAGATATTTTTTTATTTCAACCGGCTTAACAAGCTCCAGACGTGAAGGATATTTTTTACTTTTTGAACCTGTAGATTCATAATTAATGATCTCGTTTGCTTCCATCACACAATAATCACAGATATGAGCACTGATACCAGTGATCATAATGTTTACATCGCGCTTGTCTCGGCCGCAAAACGAACATTTATCCGTACTCTTTGCCATGGCTTATGGTTATAAATTTACAGACTGATGATTTAAGGGTTTAACAAAATTAACAATTTATTGTGAGACATGATCTGTTTTTCAGTATCCCGTTTCAGATATGCAGTGTTTAATTGTTCCCAAGACTGTAATTTATTCTTTATTATGTTTAACAAGAACTTCATCAATCATTCCGTATTCTTTGGCCTCTCCGGCTGTCATCCAATAATCGCGGTCAGAATCCTTTTCAATTTTTTCAAAGGGTTGCCCTGTGTGATCAGCTATTATCTGGTAAAGTTCTCCGCGAAGTTTAAGGATCTCTCTGGCAGTTATTTCAATATCCGAAGCCTGTCCCTGTGCTCCTCCCATAGGCTGATGTATCAATATACGACTGTGTTTCAATGCTGTACGCTTTTTAGGAGTGCCGGCACACAGCAATACAGCTCCCATTGATGCGGCTATACCGGTACATATTGTAGCAACATCGGGTCTGATATACTGCATGGTATCATAAATGCCCATACCAGCGTAAACCGAACCACCAGGAGTATTTAGATAAATCTGTATATCTTTTTTAGCATCTGCCGATTCAAGAAAAAGCAACTGTGCCTGAATGATATTGGCAACGTAATCGTCAATCGGAACACCAAGAAAAATGATCCTGTCCATCATAAGGCGAGAAAAAACGTCCATAGTAGCAATGTTAAGCTGACGTTCCTCAATAATGGTAGGAGAAATATAATTTGTTACCGCCGATGTGTAACGATTTAAAGTCAAACTGTTAATACCACGGTGTCTGACTGCATATTTATAAAATTCGTTCTGATTCATATATCCTGATTTTATTTTTTGATAATCATTTTATTAAACATCTGTTTCATGAGTTTGTTCTTCATGTTCATGATCATGAGCTGATGGACTTCCGGTCAGCACATGGAATTCATCATGGGTTACTTCCTTTATTTGCAATCCCAGATTGCTCTTCATCACAGAAATTAATTTGCCGTAATATAACTGATCTTCAATTCTTTCACTCTCTTCCTGGTTGTTCAAAACTTTATCAATTGTACTTTCAACCAATTCTTTGTGCTCATCAATCTGACCTCCAAACTGGTTTTTAAAATAACTTCTTACCACATTCCTTATATCTTCTTCATAAACTATAATATCAAATTTATCATAGATCTTTTTCTTGATCATATCCCATTTCATACTTTTAACAAGCTCCGGAAATTCAGTATCAATTTCTTCCTTCGTAAGAGAGGCTTCATTTCTGTCCAGCAAAAGTTTCTTCAGGAACTCTTCCGGAAGTCTGAAATCATGGAGTTCCATCAATTTTTCCCTCACATCATCATAGAGTTTACTGTCCGATTCAGGTTCATAACTAAAGGTTATACTTTCACTGATCAATTCGCGAAACCTTTCCTCGTCAATATTCTCTTCGTTGGGAAACAATTTTTTAAATAGATCCTCATTTATTTCAGCAGGTATCATACGGGATATCTTGCTAACAGTGAACCTGAATGTTCCATCAACCGCAGAAGCTTCTTCGGTTTTCAGTTTGAATATCCTCTCAATTTCTATGCTGCTATCAAATACTTCCCTGATATTGAAACTTACCTGATCTCCTTCTTTTAATCCTATGAAAATAGCTTTTTTCTCTTCGTTCTGAATAGAGTTGATATTAACATAACTTTCAGCATTCAAGCCACCGGTAAGTGGTTCTCCATCTTCGCCCAACTGTTCATACTTACCATCAATCCAATCTCCTGCTTCCGATTTTTCAGGATTAACCACCTCACTGTAATTTCTGGCGATCATTGCAATTTCGTCCTCGATCTCCTTCTCGGTTCCAACTATTTTATAATAGTCCGGTTTTATCTCATCAGAAAATTTGAGTTCAAAATCGGGTCTGAACCCCATTTCATAATAAAGCTCAAAATTCTGCTGGCTGCCAAAATCAATATCTTTGACTTTCTCATTATCAGGAATTGGATAACCAATTATCTCCAGTTTATTATCGCTGATATATGTAGTAATCTCCCTGGCAACCAGATGATTTACCTCATCAAGTACGGTGGCAGCCCAATACATTTTCTTAATAAGACCAAAAGGAACTTTTCCCGGACGAAACCCCGGCATATTTGCTTTACGCTGGTATTCCTTCAGTTTTTTGTTAACGCTTTCAATATAATCTGATTCGCTGACTTCAATTTTCAAAGTAGCAGTTAATTCACCGGTAGATTCTTGAGTAATATTCATATTAATACTGTGTTGAGATATTCAAAAAATTAAATTGATGTGAATTTTAAAAGCAATAATGCCCGGAATTAAAAAAAATTGAGATGTTGTTTGCTTTTGGTTTGTTTGTGCGGACGAAGGGACTCGAACCCCCACGCCTTTCGGCACCAGATCCTAAGTCTGGCGCGGCTACCAATTACGCCACGTCCGCAGTCTTATTTAGCAGGCAAAGGTACAAAGTTTTTGTAATTCAAAATATCAGAATTCATAAACATAAAACCGAATATTTTTTGAGGTCTGCATAAAACCATGTAAACCTCACCTTTTCAGGCGTATGAAATTATTGAACTCTCCGAGAGTAGGCATATTTAATATTCTGTATTTAATAAAACTAAAAACTCTGTTTTTAAGTTTCTCATGCTTATTTGGTTTGCGCATACTATTTGGTTTACCACTGTATTGAAGCTCATCCTGCCAGTTGAATTTACTTATCCATTCATTCATCACAGCCGGATGAGTTCCTCTGAAAACGTTTAAAAGATCCAACGGTCCGTAATCAAATTCAAAATAACGCTGTTTCTCAAGCTCCTTCACTTTCATTTCGCCCTGCTGTATAGTTTCAAACACTCTTGTTTTCTTTTTCATCATTTGTGGCGGTCTTACCCATCCATAATGATAAATAAAGGCATCGAGTTCTATAACTTTCAGTTTCCGGGTATTATGCTCTCTCCGGTAATTAAAACCATCAAAATCAGGTATATACCTGAAAGACTGTGCGTCCCTCCACGAATGAATTTCAGGATCATTGCGTATAATCCGAATTTCAAACGGATACCATCCATGCGACCGGTGATGATGATCGTAATCGCCCCAGAAATGATAGTATTTAAAAAGAAAGCCTTCTACCTCTTTGTCGTTCAGATATTTCCCACACGCTTCACGTATAAGCGGAAGGTCTTTTTCATGTATCACCTCATCAGCCTGAATATAAAACAGCCAGTCGCCGCTGCAGTATGATTTTGCAATATCAGTCTGATGAGCATACTCCATACCGTGAGGATAACGCTCAATATCCCATACTGTTTCTATGATCTTAATTTTAGGATCTCCGATACTTTCAATCAGTTCACGGGTTTTATCACCTTCAGAACCTTCACCGAGAGCTATTACGAATTCATCAACAAGAGGCAGTAACGACTGTATTGATTCCTTTACAGGGTAATAAAGTGAGTCAGCATTCTTTGCTATTGTAAAACCACTGATCTTCATTCAAGATATTTATTTGTAATCTGCTAATTTTCAATCAACTGCAATGAAGGAACATTAACTGAACATCTGCATATTGTGCAAACGGGTATAAATGCCGTTTTTATGCATTAATTCCTGATGAGTGCCTTGCTCCACTATTCTTCCTTCGTGCATAACGCATATCATATCAGCGTTCACCACCGTTGAAAGACGATGAGCTATAATAACTGATGTCCGGTTCTTCATTAAATTTGTAATAGCTTCCTGCACCAGGCGCTCCGATTCAGTGTCGAGTGACGAGGTAGCTTCATCAAGGATCATGACTGGAGGGTTTTTCAGTACAGCTCTGGCTATGCTGATACGCTGACGCTGCCCTCCAGACAATTTATTTCCCCGGTCGCCGATATTGGTTTCATACCCCTCAGGAGTGTTGATAATAAAATCGTGAGCATTGGCTACTTCGGCTGCCATGATTATCTGCTCTTTAGTTGCATTGTCAGAACCAAAAGCAATGTTATTTGAAAAACTGTCGTTGAACAAAATAGCTTCCTGACTCACCACACCCATTAAATTGCGCAAATCCCTTATTTTACAATCCTTTACTGACACTCCGTCAACCAGCACCTCCCCCTCAACAGTATCATAAAACCTTGGGATCAGATCAACTAATGTTGATTTCCCAGCTCCCGACTGCCCTACTATTGCTACTGTTTTTCCTTTCTCAATTTTAAGGTTGATATCTTTCAGAACCCAATCGTCTTCGTATCTGAATCCCACATTTTTGAACTCTATGCTTTCATTAAAACCTGTTACCGACAAGGCATCAGGCTTTTCAACCACAGTATTTTCGGCTTCCAGTATCTCATCAATCCTTTCGGCTGAAGCCATACCCTTCTGAACATTATACCATGCTGTTGAAAATGATTTTGCAGGATTTATTATCTGCGAAAAAACGACCAGATAGCCTATGAAATTCTCGGGCGACAAGGTAGTTTGTTCTCCCAGTACTAGAGTTCCGCCATACCACATTATAAAAACCACCACAACAGTACCCAGAAACTCACTTAAAGGTGTTGCCAGATATTGCCTGCGGTAAATTTTTATCATAATACGGGTATAAATATTATTAAGGTCAAAAAATCGTTTTTTTAGTCTTTCCTCACTGTTGAAAGCTTTGATCACCCGTAAACCTCCAAGGGTTTCATCCATCATTGAAAGGATCTCACCCATTCTCTTCTGCCCTCTTGCAGCCGAAGTTTTCAGGCTTTTTCCTATCCTCCCTATAATAAAGGCACTTACAGGTAAAAGAATAAATACAAACAAAGTAAGATGAGGACTTATGACTACCAATCCTATCATATAAACAATGATCGTAATCGGATCGCTGAGTATCATTTCAAGCGAACTCATTATGCTCCATTCCACTACCATGACATCGTTTGTCATACGGCTGATAATATCCCCTTTGCGTTCGTTTGAATAATATGCTAATGGGAGGTCAACTGATTTGTTGTAAAGCGCATTGCGTATATCCCTAACCACTCCATTACGGATCGTAGCCATATTATGCAAAGCCAGATATTTAAAACCGGTTTTAAACAATGAAGTTACAACAACAAGACCACTAACAAAAATCAGGGCATAGATACTGCCCTTGTTATCAATAAGTTGTGTGATGTAATAAAAAAAATTGTTTTTCAGAATTGTGAGTAATCCCAAACCCTCTTGCCTCATGAATTCAAAACTCAATGGCAGCGATTGATACACCTTTTCCTGAGTATTGAACAAAATTCCCAGAAAAGGGATCACCATAGTAAGGCTGAATAATGAGAACACAACACTAAGAAAGCTAAAAACAGTATGCAGTACCGCCTGTAGCCAGTATGGAACAATATATCGGAGCAGATAAACAAATCGTTTCATCGCAGTTGAAATAAATTCCTCAGTACATGAAGAAAGTGCAAAAGTAAATTTAATTGTCTAACGCCAGAAGTTTTATTTATTTTGCACAAAGTGTTGATTCAATCACATATTTAAATTCCTGTATCTTTGCACCTAAACTATTTTTTCATGAATATATCATCCATTATACGTGAATCGCTGAAACTCAAACAAGAGCTACTCAACAATGAATCAATGTTAAAACGTCTTGAGGAAGTTGTTGTTGTAACATCCGCCTGTTATAAAAATGGCGGAAAAACCATGTTCTGCGGAAATGGTGGCAGCGCAGCTGATGCCCAGCATCTGGCAGCCGAATTGTCGGGGCGTTTTTATTTCGACCGCAAACCTCTTGATGCAGAAGCACTTCATGCAAACACATCTTATCTTACTGCTGTTGCCAACGATTACTCCTACAATGAAATATATTCCCGCCTTGTTGAAGCCAAAGGCAAAAAAGGTGATATCCTTTTTGCTTTTTCCACTTCAGGGAATAGCCCCAATGTTGTTAAAGCACTGGAACAGGCGAAACTTCAGGAACTCATAACTATTGGCTTCACAGGTATGAAACCATGCAAAATGGACAGCCTCTGCGATTTTATCTTTAAGATACCTTCCGCTGATACACCAAGGATTCAGGAAATGCATATACTACTTGGTCATATTATATGTCAGGGCGTTGAAGAAACACTTTTTGAAACCTGAGCAGCAGAGTAAAAAGTAAATAAGCCATTGAAACCTTTAAATCAAAATCAATAAAAATGCATGAAGCAGTAATATTAGCTGGTGGTTTTGGAACAAGGCTGCAAACTGTGGTCAAAGATATTCCCAAATCAATGGCACCTGTCAATGGACGACCTTTTCTTGAATACCTGCTTGACTATCTCATCTCAAACAACTATAAAAAAATCGTGCTTTCGGTAGGTTATAAAAGCGAAAGCATAATTTCTCATTTTGGTTCTTCATACAAAGAACTGGAAATTATTTATGCTATTGAAAATGAGCCTTTAGGAACCGGTGGAGGAATAAGGATGGCATTGACAAAATGCGATGAGAAAAATGTGCTTGTTCTCAATGGCGATACTTTATTCCTTGTTGATTTACATGACTTTAACAAACTGCATCATAAAAAAAATGCCGTAATAAGTATTGCTTTGCGCAAAGTAGCTGATTTATCGAGATACGGAGAAATTAAAGTTAACAGGGATGGGTATATTACATCGTTCGGTGAGAAAACCTCCGCTAATTTCCCGGGTTTGATCAATGGAGGAATTTATATTATTCAGCGTGAGTTCTTTCTTGAAAACACAAACCCTTCGGCATTCTCGGTAGAAAGGGATATTTTTGAAAAATGGACAATAAACCACCAGCTTGCAGGCTTTACATACGACGCTTATTTCCTTGATATTGGCATTCCTGCCGATTTTTTAAAAGCACAACATGAGTTTCAGAAACTTAAATATTGATAAAAGCTGGACTCTGTTTCTTGATCGTGACGGGGTCATAAACCGCAGATTACCCGGTGATTATGTAAAGAATCACAAAGAATTTGAATTACTTGGCGGAGTTACTGAAGCAATAAAAATATTTAATGAATATTTCGGAAGGGTGATAGTTGTCAGCAACCAGCAGGGTGTTGGAAAAGGGCTGATGAGCAGTGGCGATCTTGAAAAAATTGATCTTCATATGCATAACCTTATCCAAGAAGCCGGAGGCAGGCTGGACAAAGCTTTTTATGCTCCTATGCTGCACACAGAGAAGAATATCATGAGAAAACCAGGCGCGGGAATGGCTTTGGCAGCACGAAAAACATTCCCTGAAATAAATTTCAAACGATGTTTTATGGCTGGTGACACACTTAGCGATATGCAATTTGGCAAAAATCTGAAAATGAAAACAGTGCTTATTAACGAAACTAACAGAATAGCAATAAAATATCCTTTTCTGGTTGATTATCATTTCACTGATCTTTATACGTTTGCAAAACAAATAGCAGAAACCTCACTAAAAAAATAGATATCCGAATGTGTTCGCAAAAAATGCAAACTCTTCAAAGCCACTGACTACCTGAACTTTTTCAAACTATGAATCCAACAACGACCCTCATAATTTTTCTGGCTTACACTGCTATTCTTTTCAGCATTGCTTTTATTACTTCCAGAAAATCAACCAACGAAACCTATTTTGTCGGAAATCGTGCATCGCCCTGGTATGTAGTGGCTTATGGAATGATCGGAGCTTCGCTTTCGGGGGTCACATTTATATCTATTCCCGGCGATGTAGGAAATTCATATTTTTCATATATGATGCTGGTTTTCGGCTATTTGCTTGGCTATGCAGTAATTGCACAAGTATTGCTGCCGCTTTATTATAACCTTAATCTTACCTCAATTTACACCTATCTCGAAAAACGTTTTGGGCTTTCATCATACAAAACAGGAGCATCCTTTTTCCTGCTATCCCGTAGTATTGGAGCCTCATTCCGGGTTTATCTTGTTGTAAATGTATTGCATGTGTTTGTATTCGATGCTTGGAATGTTCCGTTCATTGGTACGGTCATGCTTTTTATGGGGCTTATAATCCTTTATTCATTCCGGGGAGGAATTAAAACTATAGTCTGGACTGATACCCTGCAGACTACATTTATGATCCTGGCTGTTCTTTTCACCATCCATCTGATTGGTAATGAAATGAATCTGTCACTCGGCGGATTGATAAAAGCTGCTTCCGAAAGTAAATATTCTCAAATGATTTTTACTGACTGGAACCATCGTCATCATTTTCTCAAACAATTTTTTTCCGGTGCATTTATAGCAATTGTAATGACGGGTCTGGATCAGGATATGATGCAAAAAAACCTTAGCTGCCGCAATCTGCGTGAGGCACAAAAAAATGTTTATCTGATGAGCTGGTCGCTGGTACTGGTTAATCTTATTTTTCTGTTTCTTGGCATTGTTCTCTACTTATATGCTGAATCACAGCAAATTGATATCCCTCAGATAACCGATAATCTTTTTCCTCTTATTGCAATTGAGCATCTGGGAGCAAAAGCCGGCATACTCTTTTTCATTGGGCTTATTGCTGCTGCCTTTTCGAGCGCCGATGGTTCTCTTGCTTCTTTAACAACCTCCTTTTATTTCGATATTCTTGGAATTGATAAGAACCATAAATTAACTGAGAAACAAAAAACCCGCATCAGAAAAACAACACACATGTCGATTTCGGTAGTATTGATTCTGATGATAATAGTATTCAGGGCAATCAGCGACCAGTCAGTCATACAGAAACTCTTTACCATAGCCGGTTATACCTACGGACCATTGCTTGGACTATATTCTTTCGGTTTGCTCACAAAATATTCAGTAAAGGATAAATGGATACCCCTGATTGCGGTACTTTCTCCGGTTTTATGCTATATAATTAGCTTTAACTCAATGGAGTGGTTCAATGGCTATAAATTTGGGTTTGAACTGCTCATACTAAACGGATTATTTACTTTTGCCGGGTTGCTCATAATAAGGAACAAACAAGTAAATAAAGATAGTAAAATTTCAAAAGAGAAGCACTGATGACAGCTTAAAAAAAAGTGGAAATAATAATTTGAGATTTATAAACCAATATTAACTAATAATAACAGAGGAATACTTACATTTGCTTCCTAAAAAAACAATTATCAGAACTACAAAAATTTCACAATCATGGTAAGTTTACAAACAAATTACATGGGGTTAAAACTCAGGAATCCAATCATTATTGGTAGTTCGAGCTTAACAAGTGCAGTAGAAAAAGTAAAAGAATTAGAAAAACAGAATGCCGGTGCTGTAGTACTTAAATCCTTGTTTGAAGAGCAAATAAGATTTGAGATACATCAGTCAATGCATCAGACTAATTTAAGCGACAGCTATTACCCTGAAGCACATGACTATATAAGCAATTACTCACGCACCCATCATATTGATAATTATTTAAAATTAATAAGTGATTGTAAGAAAGCGGTTTCAATGCCTGTAATTGCCAGTATTAATTGTGTAACAGCCGATGAATGGACTGCTTTTGCAAAACGTATTGAAGATGCAGGCGCTGATGCTCTGGAACTTAATATTTTTATCCTGCCTGCTGATCCAAATATTTCAGGCGAGGAAAATGAAAAAATGTATTTTGATATCCTCGATCTGGTAAAAAAACAGCTGGATATTCCGGTTGCAATGAAAATCAGTTACCATTTCTCAGGATTAGCCAAAACTGCATTAAAATTTTCGTGGGCTGGCGCTAATGGAATGGTGTTGTTCAATCGCTTTTATTCGCCAGATATTAATGTGGATAATATGAAAGTTATTCCTGCTCATGTATTCAGCACTCCTGATGAGATCAGCGTTAGCCTGCGCTGGGTAGCCATGCTTAGCGACCATCTCCATTGCGATATTGCAGCATCAACAGGTATACATGACGGGAAAAGCGTGGTAAAACAATTACTTGCTGGAGCTAAAGCAGTTCAGATCGCTTCCACCCTCTATATTAACGGACTTGGTCGTATTGACGAAATGCTGAAATATCTGGAAGAATGGATGGTTAAACATGGCTATAAATCCACTGATGAATTCATTGGTAAACTTAGCCTTAAAAAAACCGAAAATCCTGCTGCCTGGGAAAGAGTACAATTTATGAAGCATTTCGCCGGAATAGAATAATACCGGACCCGGTTTTAAGTAGAATTTCTGTTACAAAAAACTGTATATCTTCAAAACTCTGTTCCTTTTCTGATTATTCTGCTTGTTATAGCCTCTCTGTTCGGATATATCTTTTTCGGAAAGTGCTGTAACTCAATAAATTTCCTGACCTATACGTCATCAGAAGATCGCATGAGTCTGACGCTCAGATCAGGATCAGCCATATCCTTGTCAAACGGGAACATCGGGTGTTTAATACGCTTATATTCAAGTCGTTCCAAATCCTGATCAACGCCACCGGGAGTAAGAGCCATAATCCAGTCAGCACGCATATCAAAAAGTTCCGGCACCAGATAACCGATTTTTACAACCACTATATCTGTTTCCCTGGGATTCAGGCCCAAATGGGTAAAATCTTTTTCATAATGATAAGGTTTACGCTTTTTTGTAATTATAACATTAATACTTCCCGTTTGAACCACAACCTCGGTTTCTGCAGCAAGGTCGCCATGTTCAATTGCTTTTACGACCCCTGACAATTTAATAGGCGGCGAATAACGATCATCTATGACTGCACCTGCCATACCCTCAACCTTATTACCTACACCGGCTTCAATGGCTTTTTGAACCAGGTCAGGTCCCGGCAGCGATGCATAGATAAGCGAAGGTCCGTTTTCGTTCTTAAACTCCTTACGCTTAAGTATTTCAGCAAGGGTCCAGGTTACATCCCCTGCGCCTCCGGCAGTCGGATTATCGCCCATATCGCTGATTATAAAAGGTTGTGCTGTACCCAAAACAGCTTTATCAAGACATTCGTGCAAAGGTGCAACCGGAGCAACGAATTCAAACTCGTTTCTAACCTTCCAGAATGATGTTGCAAGTTCTTCTGACGCACCCGAAACGGCATCCCTGTCATCGCCGGTAACAACTACTGCTCCATGGTTACGTGGCTCGTCAGCCCATGCATAGCCTATCCATATACCGGCATCAATAATACCCTTGCGCCTGGTTATAGGCTCAACCTTAGCATACAGGCTCTTTGCCGGTTCAATTCGTGTACTGGTTTTCTCGCCCGGCAACAGAATTGGTACAGGAATCCAGGCTTTAAAGGCAGGTTTACCTTTTCCGCTTTCCAATCTGTCAAGCAAATTTTCAAGCGCCCGCTGTTTTGATTCCAAGGCATCATCATGGGGAGCAAGACGATAACAGGTTATAAGATCAGTATTCTCAACCAGTCTTTCACTAACATTTCCGTGTAAGTCCATAGAAGTTGATATGATTGGTTCTTTTCCAACCACTTCGCGGATACGGATTATAAAATCTCCTTCAGGGTCATCCAGCCCCACCACACTCATAGCCCCATGAATATCAAAGAAAATACCATCGAAAGGCATATTTTCCTTTAAAAGCTCAAGAGTTTCATTAACCAGCTTCTCGTAAGCTTCACGAACTACAATACCTCCCGGAATAGCATGACCACGCAGCAGAGGGAACCAGTGAGCCCTGCCCCTGTCCGCTGAATCGGGCGACATAAAAGGATAATACGTAAAAACATCTTCGCCGCGTCGAACACGGAAAGATTCTTCGTTTGACTGAGCCGGTGAGAATGTACTTGATTCTATTGCCAGCCCGCAAATTGCAACACGCGGAAGTTCTTTCGGCTTTTTACCTGACGGCGAACAGGACATTAATACTGACAATGTTAGAGCAAGAACTGCAATAGATATTTTTTTCATTTTTCTGTGAATTAAAATCTGTATTATCGTTTTTGAATTATCTTCAAGCCTATAAAATTACTTAATAAACATCTTTAAAACCGGATTTCAGGTAGGATTAGCATCAGCCATTTTAGAAACATCCGTACTGTTCAGCAATTTTCAGCAAAAATAAAAATATTCCAACAAACCTGAATATGCAGTAAAAGCTAAAAAGTATCTGCAAATGTGCTGAGCTGAAAGCAGAATTGAGAATTGCATACTAAGAAATACATTCTGAGATCAGACTAAATGTTTGAACAAAAAAACAACTACTAAGCAATACTCAATCCAAAAAAATCTATCTTTACACAATTAAATCAGGTACTGCCATAGCGAACCAATGAGCCGGTTGTATTCATATACACGAACTGCTGACTATCTTAGGGTAGAAGACACATATGTGAGTCTGTATAGCTGGGATGATCGCGGCTTTACCGGCCATGAGCATTTGTACGCCTTCAACCTGATAAACATGAACGGCCGTAATGGAGCTTATCCCGAATGGCTCTGCTATTTCGGGAATCCCGTGGTTTCGCGTATGCTCTCACCCGATAATTACATACAAGCACCCGATTTCTCACAGAGTTTTAACAGGTATAGCTATGCATGGAATAATCCGCTAGTGTTTACTGACCCGGATGGGGAGTTTATTTTTACAGTACTTGCTGCTATCTTCTGCCCCCCATTATTACCTGTTGCAATTGGAGCAGATATTGGATGGATTTCAGGAGGCATCAGAGGAGAAAATACACCCGACATGACTTTTTGGGATGGAGCATGGAGAGGCGGCCTTGTAGGGGCAGTTGGAGGTGGTTTATCCATGATTGGAGGTGCCGGAATGCCCTTTATAGCCAACCTTGCAATTGGTACCGGCTCAGGAGCTCTTACTGGTGGTCTGGATGCAGCTTTATGGGGTAATGATATTGGAAAAGGCATGTTGTGGGGTGCAGCTGCAGGGGCTGTTTTTACAACTATTTTCTCGGAGAATTTTAGTAATATGTTGAAAAGGGAAGGTTTCTATACCAATGAGAATGTTTTTAATAATATGATTGAGCGAGGAATGGATAAACAGACAATACTTGATTATTTTGGTTTTGAAGGCACATACACAGGTACAACTAAAGGGCCTAGCTACGTTGATGGTGGTGGGGAAGGCGCAAGTTTTTTTGGTAGTACGAATTCTCAAACAGGTAATATCAGATATGGAGACCTTGCATTTGATTCCTATGATAAATTAAAAATGACCTATAATAAAGAAATGTATCATAGTTTACGCGTTAAAAATGGCATACCATTAGAAACACAAGGAACAGAATTTGGTAAACATTTAAAATATTACCCAGAAGAAAGGTTGGGATTTATCCATGCGTATAAAAACCAAGGCTTGTATCCATCAGCAGGTAAAGGTTTAATGTCAAATATTAGTTTTTATCAAATGCAGTCTTTTAACCTTAATCCATCGCAGTATTATAGTGCTAAATGGTGGCATTTTATGTATAAAACTCCAAGAAGATGGTAAAAATTGTTGCATTGTTTTGTGTTTTATCTACTAATTTCCTTACTAATGCTCAAGTAGATACTATAAAATGTGAGGAGTCATTTACTTATTTTGATACTTTATTAGGAAAAAATCTAATTGTTATATGGGAAACTCCTCCCTCATTGAAAGAGTGTTCTCAAAAGTATGTAGATAAGCTTGAGAAATTTGCTAGAAAGCAGATAAACTACGAGTACATCTTAATTGATATGATAATTGATTCTGAAGGTGTTCCAATCTGTTTTAGGTTTAAGCAAGAAATCGAGCAAGTGATTAGGGTTAAGCTTACTGATAAGTTGAAATTGTTACGTTTTAAACCTGCGTTAATACATGATAAAAGGGTAGAGTCAATTTACACAATAAAAATCTGACAAAAGCCGGAGCAATCCGGCTTTTGTTTTATAATGTAGCCACGTTTTCCTGAAAGAATTCCTTAAACATTTTATGACAACATGCGGTGAACTACATCTTGCTCATCAAAGTAAAGACACGAAAATTGTTGGCAAAAACTTTAATGAAACGTAAATAAAAGATACTATTTCCAAAATTATCTGAAATACTATTCCTCCAAAATCTGAGTTTGTAAAACTTAAAAAATTACTCCTAAACAACACACAACCCAAAAAATCATATCTTTGCCTAATTAAATTAGGCAATGCCGTAGAAACAACATATGAGCCGGTTGTATACATATAAAATAACTGCTAACTATCTTGAAGCTGCCTCTGTGAGTCTAAATAGCAGGGATGTTAGCGGCTTTACCGGTCACGAGCACTTATACGCTTTCAACCTGATAAACATGAACGGCCGCATGTACGATCCCATAATAGGCCGCATGCTCTCGCCCGATAATTACATACAGGCGCCCGATTTTTCGCAGAGTTTTAATAGGTATAGCTATGCATGGAATAATCCTTTGGTGATGACGGATCCGGATGGGGAGTTTATTCAATACATTTTTGGAGCTATAATTGGCGGATTTAACGGTTATATGATGGCTGATAATTTAGGTTATAAAGGCTGGAATAAATTCTGGTACACAATAGGAGGAGCGGTTATTGGTTCTGCAACTACAGGAGTGGGGACAGCGGTTACAAGCTCTACAGGCATTGTTATCGGTGGTGTAGTTGGCGGTGCAGTTAGTGGTACTGGTTTTGGTACTTTGGGGGGATATGCTGCTGGTTTAAGAGGTGGTGATTTGTTTAATGCAGGATTTAAAGGAATGTATAGAGGAGCTGTAACCGGAGGAATTGGAAGTATGATTGGTGGTGCCATAGGTGGTGGATGGGGTGCTTTAGCAGGAGGTGCTACTTCAAATCTAACCGGACAATTGATTTCTAATGATTTTTCATTTAAAGATGTAAACTGGTCATCCGTTGGTGTTAGCGGAGTTACTTCTTTAGGTGTGTACCATGTTTCATCATATGCTAATTGGAGAAGCAATGTTAAAAACCAGGATTTTTATGGAAGAATTATAAAGTTCAATCAATACCTTAAAATGCAAGCATCTTACACACGTGGAAAATTTTGGGGGTCTGAACGTGCTGGTGGTGGATTTTGGTTGACAAAAAACGGCATTTCAAAACAAGGTGTTAGCTATGACTCAAAGCATGGAAATGTTGTAAAATTTGATTTTTCACAAAAGCCAAAGGATGCATGGGCAACTTTTCATCCTCATCCATATAATGAAAATAAAGTTGTTGGAGGTAATTTATGGCATAGTGATACAGACCTTCAAAATGTTAACACAACACACTTTTCTTCTTTTGTTTTAAATAAACATGGAGCTGAATTAGTGACACCTATTTCTACACATAGAATTAATTTTTGGAACTATGGCAAGCCATATTATATATATCCATGGACTTGGTAGTTGTCATTCTTGAAAAATTTTTATGGCGATGCGTATGAAGACAAAACTTGCTATACTAATCTGGAGTAATTTATTAATTATCTGTTTTTCATTGAAAGCACAGGAGAAGCATTGTATGGATAATAATAAATTATTTTTTCAAGATAAATATTTTCTTGATACTATAAACCCTCAAGTTGATGGTATAAATAGCGGAAATGAGTTTAATGATAGACGAAAACAGATTGCTACTTTTTTAAATTCAAGGTACTCTGAGCAGTTGTTGAGTTTGAGAGAACCTAAGCTATGTCAGGAATACCCTCATGAGGTTTATCGTTTTATATGGTTCGGATATATATCACAAAAACATAATCCATTTTCTTTAAGAGTAGAGTTTGTTAATGATACCGCTTTTTTATATGTTAAATACATTAATACTAAGAATAAGCAGCACCAGAAAGAATTAATAACAGATACGGTTATTTTAAATAAAAAAGATTGGGATATATTTAAAAATAATATAGACAACATAAATTTTTGGAGTATCTCCCCAATTGAAAAAACGGAAACGGTTATTATGGATGGCTCTGTTTGGATTCTAGAAGGCAAGAATAATATGTCATATCATATGGTGCATCGAAATTGTGGCAAACATAAAGAAATAGGGGAACTTTGTTTATATCTACTCGAAAAAAGCAATATCAAAGTAAAAAAGAAGAATCTATATTGAGTCCCCTCCGAAAAGTCGTAAGCCACCGGCCAACTACATCTTGTCCAATTGAGCAAATCTACGGAATTTGCGGTCAAAAACTTTAAAGACACGACAGGATAAAAAAATCTATCACCAAAATTGCCTAAAGTACAATTCCCCCAAAATCTGAGTTTGTAAAACTTAAAAAATTACTCCTAAACAACACACAACCCAAAAAATCATATCTTTGCCTAATTAAATCAGGCAATGCCGTAGAAACAACATATGAGCCGGTTGTATACATATAAAATAACTGCTAACTATCTTGAAGCTGCCTCTGTGAGTCTAAATAGCAGGGATGTTAGCGGCTTTACCGGCCACGAGCATTTGTACGCCTTCAACCTGATAAACATGAACGGCAGGATGTATGATCCCGTGGTTTCGCGTATGCTCTCACCGGATAATTACATGCAGGCGCCCGATTTTTCACAGAGTTTTAACAGGTATAGCTATGCATGGAATAATCCGTTAGTGTATACTGACCCGGATGGAGAGTTTATCTTTACGACACTTGCTATTATAACTGGTCAATGGTGGGCTTTGCCTATGACAATTGGCGCTGATATTGGAATGTGGCAAGGTGGTTTACTTGCAAACGGAACAATGAATCCCTTTAAGTGGGATTACAGTTCTGGTAAGACTTGGGGCTATATGGCGAGCGGTATGGTTGTCGGTGCAGCAAGCGGATATTTTGGCGGAGCAGTTGCCGCATCGGGTATGCCAATGGCTAATACTGCGGGGATTGCAAGTGCTTCGTTTGTAAATAGTGTGGGTACGCACATTTACACAGGCGGGCAAACGGATGTGAGCATTAGTTTTGGTGTAGCTTCATACAATTTTGACCAAAACGAATGGGGATATTTAGGTAAGAAAGGAAACCCCACACTTGAAAATATTGGATATAGTTTTGGTGCTTTGGCGAACTTAGGAGATTTTGTTTCTTTATTTAGTGGTGGCGGGCAAAATGTTAAAGTCAATTCTGCGAGTACAAAAGATGGAAACGAATGGTGGGGACACAGTTCTATAACTGACGAAAATGGCCACTCATTAGTTTCAGTCGGTCCAGACGGTCAAGTTCAAAAATCCGCAAGTTTATCAGAAACTTGGCAAAACTCTATTAAAGTTGCAGATACGGATTGGAGTACATACTTAGGAAAAAAAGGAACTTGGTCAGTAGAGATGAATAACGTCAGCGCAACAGCCATAAGTAAATATGCGTCAGGTGTAAGTCGGTGGGATTTGCTTCTTAACAGTTGTGTGGGGCATACTTCAAGGGCTTTATGGACAGCGGGAATCCCAAATGTATATGCGTTTCATCCACACATGTTAAATCTTCAATTAGCAATCAGGCAAATAGGGATTTATTCAAGTCCGTATCTTTATCAAATGCGATAAATAACGAGATTATGAAACACTTAGTAATAACAATTATGTTACTTTCAACAATGGGTTCATTCGGACAAATACGAAATTTCAACGACATTCCGAATGATATTTTGGAGCAGTTAGGCAAAATGGGAGTTGATGCTTCGTCTTTATTGAATAATTACGAAGCTGCGTACTTAAATGTCATTTTCAAAGACAGTTTAAAAGGATTTGATTTGACAGGAAAAAAAGTAGGGTTTATTTATAGCGGTGCAAAGAGCGATAAACAAGAATACTTTAACCAAGTCAAAGATAGATACCATAGTAATAGTACGCCTGTTGGTGGTAGTGGTTTGTATATTTTCGATGCTGCTCAAAAAGCGGAAAGTGGCGGATATGATGCTGCCATTGTCTATTGGAGTAAATTTGTAATACCCATTGATAAAGTAGTCAAAAAATTAAAAACACAGATGAGCAAAAAATGAGTGGCGAAGCCACCCCATTTGAATTTTAAAAAGCGGCTTTGCCGCTTTTTTTGTTCCGTTTTCAAGGCTTCCAAAGGTCGTTTTCAGAAAAGTTATTAACAATAGCCAAGAATCGGCTGTAAGCCTTGTTTCCTTCTGACTTATCCATCTCTTAAAAGCTATTTCTTTATATGTAAGCAAGCGGTGAACTACATCTTTTTCAAAAAAAAAGCTCATTATTTGTAACTCACCATCTATCAACATCATACCTAGCAAAGCAAAAGCTATGGAATTAGCGGACAAAAATCCCTTACACACTTTTCTGAACATTCCTATATTTAAAATCAGAAATCTAAAATTAAATCTGAGTTTGCTAAACTTTATAAAATTCAGAACATGAATCATTCAATATTTATTTTATTAGCCTAAAAAATTACTACTAAGCAACTCTCAACCCAAAAAATCCTATCTTTACCCTATTAAATCAGGCTATGCAAGAGCGAAAACAAATGAGCCGGTTGTATACATATAAAATAACTGCTAACTATCTTGAAGCTGCCTCTGTGAGTCTAAATAGCAGGGATGTTAGCGGCTTTACCGGTCACGAGCCTTTGTACGCCTTCAACCTGATAAATATGAACGGTCGTAATGGAGTTAATCCCGAATGGCTCTGCTATTTCGGGAACCCCATGGTTTCGCGCATGCTCTCACCGGATAATTACATACAGGCACCGGATTTCTCCCAATCATTCAACCGATATCCCTATTGTATGAACAACCCTATTAACCTGGTTGACAAAAGCGGGTATTACTGGTTGGATTATGATTATGATTGGAATGAATTTTATGAAAATTATCTTTATGAATATCATAGAGGTGATGAATATCCCGCAGTACCAAGAGCAAAATACTTTTATTTACGATTATAGAATAAATAATTTGGAATAAAAAAATTAATACTTATTTTTCTAAAACTAACCAAAACCTTAAATCTATGAAGAATCATATTTTAAACTTATCTGCAGCAACATTTATTGAAAGCAATGCTGATGACGATGTTTCAACATCTTATTATGTCATTAAGCATATTCCACAAATTACTTATAGGAAACGTATGTTAGAATGTACCGAACCCTTTATTATACCTGAAAGATGAAAAAAATAATTTTCTTACTAATTCTTTTTTTTCAATTAGTAAATTGCCTGAAAGCACAAGTTAATACTTTTAGCTTTTTGTATAAATCGCGCCTAAACAAAGTAAGCCTTATACCAGTTGAAGATAGTGACAATAATTACATTGTGCCGATGATATTATTTACCGGAAAACCCTGGGCACCAAGCGATATGGATAGAGCTTTTCTGATGAAATTAACTCCAAAGGGTGATACAAGCTGCTATTACTATACAATACCCGATAGTGCTTTCAGTTTTCAAAATATTATAAAAACTTCTGATGATGGTTATCTGGTTGCCGGAGCATCAAAAGCTATTATTACCAGAGATTCAGTAAATTTGCTGCTGATTAAGTTGAACAATAAGTTTGAGATTGAATGGAAAAAGCATTATTATCTTTACGGGAATTGGGAGATGGGTATCACAAAAATATTTCCATTAGATGACAATGACTTTATTCTTGCCGGAATGGTAACTAAGTTTCCAAGTATTTTTATTTATCCGTACCTGGTACGTATTGACCAATATGGGAATATTACCCGTGAAACAATTTATAATTCTTATTGCGGCTCTAGATATGAATATCTATTAAATTCATCTAAAACCAGAATACTGATGTTTGCTAATGGTTTGCCGCCACATAGTAATGGTTTATCAGTTACAATATTTGATACTACTTTTACTTATTTAAGCAGCCATGTTTTACCTGTTTTAGGCATAGGAGTAGGTGGCAACCCATTTCATGCAAAATGGCTGAATGACACTAATTTCATTTTCTCCTATCAGAAAAGATTAGTAGGTTCACCATTCGATGATAAAGAGTTTACAATTCAAATCCATGACACATTGTTCAATTTACTGCAATTTGATCAATTTGGCTTACCCGACTCATACGATTGTCCGGCATGGGTCAAAGGTTTTGATTTTAGACATCCCGATACTATTTTTTATGCTGCTAATATTGGTCTTGCCTTTGGCCCACCTCCTTCAGGTTATACAAACTGGTTTATGATAAGGCAAACTGATGGACAACTAAATGAAAGATACAGGCATTTTTATGGTGGCGACTCATTCTATTTTGTAGACCATATCATTGCAACATCTGATGGAGGGTGCTTTGTTGGTAGTAGAAAATTCGACTTTGGTACCGGTAATTTCGAATTATTGTTTCTAAAACTCAACAGCGATGGTATGCTTGTAGGCACAAACGATCCCGATATACAACAGCGAATGTCGCTGTTATACCCTAACCCTGCCTACCAAGAAGTTGTACTGGAAACCTATCTTGATGAATCCACCATTAAGATATTTGATGTTAACGGCAGGACAGTTGGACAATACAGTGGGGTTAAGGGTAAGAACGCCATCAACCTGAACGGGCTTCCGGCAGGTGTATATGTATTATCGCTTTATGCGAAAGAAAAATTTATTGAAAACTATAAGTTTATTAAAAAACCATAAAACTTTACGATTATGAAAATCAAATTTATTCTTTTTTGTAGTATAACTTTAATGATATTAGGCACAACACAGCATTTACCCGCACAGGAAATTTGCTCCACTTGCCCGGGAAATGAAGTAAGCGGCATTCAATCTTCTGCATTCGGACTTAGTAATATTGTCGGTGCAAATTATTCTTTTGTTGCGGGTCGCGAATCAGTTATTAATCAAGGAAGTCATCATGGCAACATAATTGGTAGTAATTCTACAATAGATGGCGGCTTTCATTCTATTGTTATTGGAAGCTCTTCATCAGCTACAAATGATTGTTCCTTTGTTTTTGGGCCTTATTCAAAAGCCAGCGGTTATTTTTCATTTGCATTAGGTGCATATGTTGAAGCACGGTTTCGTGGCTCATTTATTATAGGAAACAGTGCTGACACAACAAGATTTATCAACAACATACCCAACAGCCTAATGATAGGATTTGGAAGCACATTGCCAACGCTTTTTGTTGAAAAGGCACCTTTTTCATTAGATCACAACCGAACAGGTCGTATCGGTATAGGCAATGTCACCGCCCCGCAGGCAAAGCTACATATCAGAGCAGATCAGTATGAGGATGCAAGTATCCTGCTTGAGGCAACCGGTAGCAATAAAAGAAGTAGTATTTTAATGGCAGGCGGTCAAGCTGTTATTGGCACTGTTTCACAAAATCATTCTTTATCGTTTGTAACCGGCACAAGCAACACACGTATGTTTATCAATGCTGAAAGCGGGAATATTGGTGTGGGTAATGAAGAGCCTGTTGCCAAACTTCAGGTTAAGGATGGCGATATTTTTATTGAAGACATCAACAGAGGTATTATCATGAAATCGCCTGATGGCCGTTGCTGGCGTGGTATGATGAATAATTTTGGTCAGCTTGAGTTTACAGAAATACCGGATTGTATCATTTCTTCTACAAATGCTCAGACGCTTCAGCCGGGTTTAGGTGTTACTATTAGTCCTAATCCGGTAAGCGATCGTTTGGAAGTTGAGTGCCGCTTGATTGGTACCGAAGCTCGTTTGATTAACCTTTCTGGCACTGAGATTTCTTCGCATCCGCTACAGCAGGGAGCCTCTTTTATTCCGGTACATGATTTAAAACCGGGCATGTATCTGTTAAACATTGTAATGAAAGGTAAAGGAGTGGTTGAAACACATAAATTTGTGAAGCAATAAATAAAAAACATATAGAGTTTTTAGCTTCTATCGTAAAATTCATCGCCCAATAAAACACTATCTGAGACCTTGGTAAAGCAACAATCCCAATACTCTTATTATCAATGCATTAAATGGTAAATTTTCAACCGGATACAAGTATCAATTCATAAAAGTTGCTCAAAACAATTTGCGCCTGAATCCAACTCATTATGCAACAATTCATTAGGCAATTAATCAACCGTAGCTCTTATCCTGATATCCTGTTCTTTTAGCGTAAGCGGTATATTACCATGATTCCATACATATATCTTAAGCAATCCCGGCTTATGCCGGGATCGTGAAATTCGTGTCTGAATATGCGCATACATAATTTTTTCAGTATTTCCGGTGCTTAATTCCTGAGCCTGCCAGAAATCAGCACCTGAATCTTCAAGTGAAACGACCAGACTGGCTTTGGTACGGGAATTAAAATAAGACAGATCAGATTCTATTGAAACATACGTATAACAACTGTCTAAAGCAGCAAACAATGAATTGGTATTGCAAATCCATGTAAATGAAAACCCGCCGCCTTCTGTAATCGCATTATTATTTCCGGCATGACTGATAAAATCAGGAAGCTGGTCATTAATTCCGTCAATATTTTTGTCGTCAAAACTATGATGAAGCGAAACAATTAACGAATCAGAACTGGAGTCAGTCTTTCCAAACAATCTCCAGGGATTTGAAATATCATTCTTCTCATCAGGTTTAACACCTGTAGTTTCAAACTGATATTGGAATTGTTGTTTGTAATATGCTGACCTGCCATTTCTCAGCCTGATAGCAGTAACAGCAGGTTCAATCTTATTGCTTTCGGGAAACTGCACGAAAGGATGTATCCATATCCCATCTTCGGCATTTTCAGGAATAAAGCGATATGTAAGCACTTTCCCATCCTCAAAGTTGTAATCAATAAAACAGGGAGCCGATTTATAAATAAAATCCATGATCTTTCCACGGATTGTATGTCTTATCCTTACTTTAACCCGTACAATATCAGAATTAGATTCCGGCATCTGAATCCATTTATCCCAACCGGATACCAACAATTCGCCCGTCATCGTTTCTTTGAGGTTATTCGTGGGATTTTTCTTAAAAAGCATAAAATCATTGGTTTTCAAAGACAACGAGTAATGATTGAAGACATTCATGATAGTCAGAGGATTATCATTCAGCAAATATCTCCCGTCAATAGAACCAAAGCCTCCGTTCCATCTGTCCTTAACAAAATGAAGCAGTAAAAATTCCGGAGCTTCGCTGCGGCTGAAGTCTGCTGCACCCAAACTGTCGAGCCAACGGGCAAAGCTTCCGCCCTGCAAGGTTTTACGCGGTTTCCAGTTCAGAGCATTAGCAGGAATATATGAAAGTTCCCAGGGATATACATCTATTTCAGATTTTCCTATGATCTTCAGCACATCCTTATCCAGCCTGCTTTTTTCAAGTTCCTTGTTTGATTTTTCAGAACTTTGAGATATGAATTCTTTATATTTTAAAACTGTGTGGTCAAAATGTCGTAAACCTTTCAAATCAGCCTGTATGGGCTGGTAAGCAGGTATGGTTACATTTTTCATATTACCTAATAACAAAGCAATATTAATACATGCAATAGCAAACACCCTCCATTTATTATTTTCTGAAAATGCAATCAGGAATACCCAGAAAAAGATAAAAAAATATATCATCATTGAATAATGGTATATATCCTGACGGGTGATTCCGTATTTCCACATTGCAAATGAAGGTAGCAGCAATAACATTATCATAGTACCTGATCTTTTCCCGCTGTTCAAAAAAGGGATAATAAAAAGCGTAAGTAAAAATCCCGACATCAGCCACCAGTTATTGTTGGGAAACAAAGCCAGCGCTCCCGAGTAACCGAATGTTAACCTTATGCTTTGCAGGATGAATCTGAATCCCGGACTTATGCCTCCCATAATAAAAGAAGCGGAAATCAAAACAAGTACTAACGAAATTAAAACCTGCTGTATTAATCGTTTATGGTTCCCGTATCTGAAATAATCAAGTATTAACGCCATAGCAAGCATCGGGAAAGCAAGCACTCCTATCGAAGCTTTAATGAATGACCCTGTAACTGCTATCAAAGAAACGGGGATCATGTGCATCAGGTTCCTGCTTTCGATCATCGCAAAGGCATGAATAACAATAATTCCGGTGATCAGCAATTCGAGAGGTAAAAACAAACACACAACAAAAGCCAATAATGCTGACATAATTTTGTATTTTAAGCCTTTTGAAGAATAGTGAAGGAAAGCGACAATAAACCATAATTTCAGAACAGAATAAAAAATAAGCGCAATCAGGAAATTAGAACCTTCGGCAACCGGAAATTTCAGAAATCCCAATACTCCAAGTGGATATACCAATTGCCGAAGCATTACAGTATCGTTGTGAAACAAGTGATTTAAAGCCCATATATAGGAATTGTCAAGCCCTGTGCCGGTGTAAGGAGTGAATTCAGGAAAACTGAATAAAAATATGAGAATGGTGAAGAAAGCCAGTTTATAAACCGGACTGTATTTTTTAAGCAAGGATCTGAATATCAACATGTTTACATTAATTAAAACTCCTTTGCAGTAAAGTGCTTTGTGTTTTATCTTATTTATTCCCTGATTTTTGTTCCACACCTTATCATATTGCAAATGTATGCATTATGCTCAGGTAATTTATATTTTCTGATACCGGATTTCATATCCGCAATTTTTATCAATCAAAACAAATATACAGCAAATCGCCTTTTTTGAGCTTCCGTTCCCTTATTTAGACTATTTATAAATTTTACAGGATTTTAGCCATACTTGATTTTAACAATATTTTTGTTTTATTTTTGTCAGAAAAACAATATCTATCAAATAACAACTTTTTTGAAAAAAACATTAAATAAAATGAAGATTATCAGGAAATTATCTCCCCCGCCATCCTGGAGGCTGCCAGTTATCCTTGTGTTGGGCATCTTTTTTGGGCTCGGTTTTCTTACGATACATATTTCAAGAGCACCCTCATATCTTTCAGATAAACCCGAAACCTGTATCAACTGTCATGTCATGTATCCGCAATATTCCACCTGGATGCACAGCAGCCACCGTGAAAGAGCTACATGCAGCGATTGCCATGTGCCACATGATAATTTTTTCAGAACTTATTATTTCAAAGCTGCTGATGGTGCCCGACATGCTACTATTTTCACTGCACGTATGGAACCTCATGTAATACGGATAAAAAGTGCCGGGAAAACAGCAGTTCAGGAAAATTGCATACGCTGTCATATTGACTTTGTAAGCATGACCAAGCTGGTGGAAGTAACGGCTGGCTCAGCAGCTAAAGGTGAGGGAAAGGTTTGCTGGGATTGTCATCGCGAAGTACCACACGGAACTGTTAACAGTCTTGCAGCAGCACCACATTCACTGATTCCGCGTTTACCTTCAGTATTACCGGATTGGCTTAACAAATATTTGAAAAATAAAAAATAACAAACAGTTTTAAAACTATCATTATGACAAGTATTAAAGAACTAACAGCAAAAAAACCCTGGCTGAACTGGGTTATCTTTCTAACTACCATCGCAGTAGTATTCCTGCTCGGTCTTCTTGCTTCATCAATTGTTGAACGCCGCAGCGAAACAAAGCTATATTTCCAGATGATGCATGAGATCCCTGACTGGGAGCCCCGCAATGAAGTATGGGGTCAAAATTTCCCGCGCGAATACCAGACATATATGAATACCGCCGACACTTCATTTCAAAGTAAATATTGCGGTTCGAAAATGATTGATTACCTCGACAAATATCCTGAGCTTGTTGTAATGTGGGCTGGATATGCTTTTTCGCGTGAGTATAATCAGGGAAGAGGGCATTATTATGCAATTACAGATATAAATAATACTTTAAGGACTGAAATGCCTCAGCCGGGAACCTGCTGGACATGCAAAAGCACTGATGTTCCAAGAGTTATGAATCAAATTGGGGTAGCTGAATTCTATAAAACAACATGGTTTGATATGGGAGCAGAGATTTCGAACCATATAGGATGTCAGGATTGCCATGACCCTAAAACTATGAACCTGCGTATTACACGCCCGGGATTGGTTGAAGCTTTTGCCCGCCGTGGAAAGAATATTGAAGATGCCACCCATCAGGAAATGCGTACACTGGTTTGTGCCCAATGCCATGTAGAATATTATTTCAAAGGCGAAGGAAAATATCTCACATTTCCATGGGATAACGGCTTTAGTGCCGAAGAAATGGAAGCATATTATGATAGTTTTGAGTTTAGCGACTGGACTCATGCCTTGAGCCGCGCACCTATGATAAAAGCTCAGCATCCTGATTACGAAATTTACATGACCGGTGTTCATGCCGACCGCGGAGTTGCCTGTGCCGATTGTCATATGCCCTATAAACGTGACGGTGGCTTAAAATTCACTGACCATCATATTGCAAGTCCGCTCCAGAATGTAGCAGGTTCATGTGTTGTTTGTCATCGTGAAAGTGAAGAAAAATTGATCCAAAATGTTTACGACCGTCAGGATAAAGTACACGACCTCAGACGTATTGCCGAAGCTAACCTTGCAAAAGTACATCTCGAAGCCAAAGTTGCCTGGGATAATGACGCAACAGAACAGGAAATGAAACCTGTACTCACTTTGATACGTCATGCTCAATGGCGCTGGGATTGGGTGGCTGCTGCAAATGGTCATGGCATTCATTCCACTGCCGAGTGTTTACGCGTATTGGGAACCTCAATCCAAAAATCAAATGAAGCACGTATCCTGCTCACCGAAATATTTATGCGCCATGGAGTTGAAGTACCTGTTAAACTTCCTGACATAAGTACAAAGGAAAAAGCACAGCAGGTAATAGGGCTGCCTATGGATCAGATAAGAGCAAACAAAAAAGAATTTTTAAAGACTACCTTGCCCGAATGGATTAAGATTGCCGCCGAAAGGGAAGAAAAAATGGGAACTGCTCTTTAAAAAACACTCAGATATTTTGTTAAAGGCTATTTTTGCAGCCGCAAAAATAGCCTTTTATGATTTGTATAAGACGTACCGAAACAGACCCTTATTTTAATATCGCAGCCGAAGAATATGTATTGCACGAATTCACTGACGACTGCTTTATGCTTTGGCGTAACGAACCGTCAGTAATTGTTGGCAAACATCAGAATACGCTGGCAGAGATAAATTATGATTTTGTCGCTCAAAACAAGATCAAAGTTGTAAGACGTATCAGCGGGGGTGGCGCTGTTTTTCACGACCTCGGAAATATTAACTTTACATTCATAATGAATGGACAACCCGGACAACTGGTTGATTTCAGAAAGTTCACACAGCCGATTATTGATGTACTTGCAACACTGGATATCGAAGCAAAATTCGAAGGCAGGAACGACCTTACAATTGATGGAAAGAAATTCTCGGGCAATGCTGAGCATGTATTTAAAAACCGCGTCCTCCATCATGGAACTCTGCTTTACAGATCAACTATTAACAATCTTGCCGGCGCACTAAATGTTGATCCTGATAAATTCAGGGACAAAGCAATAAAATCAGTTCGCAGCAGAGTTACGAATATAAGCGAACATCTGAAGGAAGAACTTGAGATCGAGGACTTTATTTCTCTTGTAATGAACCATATCCTTGAAATGTATCCAAATGCGGAATTATATCAATTCAGCGATCAGGATCGTAAGATTATCCAGGAACTGGTTCAGACCAAATATGGCACATGGGATTGGAATTATGGTTATTCACCAAAATATAATTTCAAAAAATCAATACGTACAAACGGCGGAAAAGTTGAATTTAATTTTGATGTAAAGGATGGGATCATTGAGAAAGCAAATATTTACGGCGACTTTTTCAGCCGGGCTAACATTCATGATCTTGAACAAGCCCTTATTGGCATCCCGCACCGCGAAAAAGAGGTTCTGAAAGTTCTTGGCAGCTTTGAAATCGGGACATATTTTAAAAACATAACTCTGGAAGAACTGATCCCGGCTTTGTTTTAACATACGATCTGCCCATTTTCGTAGGTTCGAACCATTATTAAAACCCTTAGCCTGTATTTAGTTAGCATTTGTTATGAACATTCGCGCGCTGATACCGTTATACGGTATCAAATAAAAATTTTAATGCTATGAAAGAAGCCCAAAAAATATTCGACCGCCTCTGGAGCGATTATATCACTCAGAATCCGGAAGTAAAAAAAGTGTATGATTCATTTGTTGCCAAAGGCGAAGAAGTTCTTAACGATCATATTGCATTCCGCACATTCGACGACCCGAAAGTAAACATTGACGTAATTGCACGCCCTTTTATTAAAGCCGGATATGAATTTCGCAATTCTTATGTTTTTGAACAAAAGCGCTTAAGAGCAAGACATTTTGAACACAAAACATTCCGCGATGCACCAAGGGTTTTTATCAGTGAACTGATGACAAGCGATTTTTCGCCTTATCTACAGGAAAAGGTTAATGAAATAATTGCAAAAATTCCCGATACCATTATAAACAATGATGAGCTTGTTTTTTCAGGCAATGTGTGGGGAAAGCCTTCGTATGAGGTTTATCAGCATCTCCGCGATGAATCGGAATATGCAGCATGGCTGTATGTTTACGGATTCCGTGCGAACCATTTTACAGTTAGCATTAATGGATTAAAGAATTACGATACTATTGAAAAGGTCAATCAGTTCCTGAAAGATAACGGCTTCATGCTCAACGATTCAGGCGGTGAAATTAAAGGAACTCCTGCCGAGCTTCTGGAACAAAGCAGTACAAAAGCCGGTATTCTTACTGTTGATTTCATTGAAGGCAAACACGATATTCCTTCCTGCTATTACGAATTTGCACGCCGCTATCCTGATGCTGACGGAAAAATTTATTCAGGATTTATTGCAAAATCGGCTGACAAAATCTTTGAAAGCACTGATTTCTACAAGAAATAAGAACCTTTTAAAGTTTGTTTCAACAGGTTTTTAGGCACACAACAAGGATTTATACAATAAGCTTAAAAACAAAATACATTATTATTCCCTCCTGGCTAATCCGCCTTAAATAACACAATAATAAATTAATTTGCATTTTTTTGCCAGATTTGTGGTTTTCTCACTTTTTTGTATTATCTTAGCACCCAAATTTTAACTTATGTTACGCAGTTACGCAGTTACGCAGTTACGCAGTAGCTTCCTCTATATATTTACTGTTCATACAAGTAAAACCATTTTGTATGAGAAACTATTTCCTCCTTAGTGTAATTATAATTTACCGAATGAATGGAAACATTTTAATTTAATTTTATTTAAACTCATACAAACATGAAAAAAATAAATTTATATACAATATTGTGCCTTATATTACTACCTATTTCATTGTCTTCGGTTGCTCAAACCTGGCCGAAAATATATGGAAATGAACTATATCATAGAAAGGCTTATGCGCGTGATGTAATTGAAACTTATGATAAGGGTTATTTAATTTGTGGGTTTTACTATCCTGATTTTAATCAAAATCAAAGATGCGGATGGCTGATTAAAACAAATATAAATGGTGAAGTTTTATGGGATAGAATACTTTCGCTTGATAACATGGATAACGTTACACCAAGATCTATTGAACAATCACGTGATGGTGGTATTTTAGTTTGTGGAGGAACAGTGCGAAATGGGAATCATGCAGGATTTGTAATGAAATTAAATGCTTGTGGAGAAAGTGAATGGTGTAAAAGTTTTGTAAGCCAAGGCCAACCTGAAATATCTCTTACTTATGCCATGGACCTAAAAGAGCTTGATAATGGCAATATAGTTGTTCTTGTTAAATATTTTGGACATATTCCTTATGAAACAGTTCATCTTATTAAGCTAAATGCTAATGGCGAAATATTATGGATAAAACCTTTTGCTACAATACATGACTATCCGGAATCACATATGAAGGAGTCAAAAAATTTGATTATTACTTCCGATAATAAATACTTAATCAGCGGATATGGCTACTGGAAACATCCATGGGAACCAGATGGCGTTTATTGGGTAAGACCTTTTTTTGCTTTATCAGATAGTGATGGAAACGAAGAATGGGTACTTCCTTATGGAATCAATGATACAATAATAGGCGCAGCAAGAAATGGCATGGTAGAAGACTTAGATGGAAATTTCTGGTATCCCGGTTATAAATATTCTTTAACTGAAACAGAAATTTATGGGATATTGATGAAATTCAATGCAGAAGGAAATGAATTGGGGTATATTAAATTTGATTTCAAAAATATAAATGAACAATATAATGTGGGGATATTCAGCTATTTAGCTCCAATGGATTCGATGTTGATAATAATTTCAGCTTTTGGCAATACATCATGGGAAGATCTTATTGCCGGCGAATTATTGTTTGATGGTTTTGAAATTAATAAAGATTTGAATTTAATTAATTATTTCAATTATCCACCCCAGTTCCTTACTACAATAATTAAACCTCTGCCTTCAGGTAAGTACCTTAGAAATGTTACTTATAGAAATTCTCGTATTGATTATAGTATTTATCTGGCAAGATGCAACCTCAACCTGGAGTACGACACAGCATATACCGGTAATTTCACTTACGACAGTCTTTGTCCTTCAGGTCCTCCACAAAGTGGGTTTATTTATCTTAATGATTGCGATATTGTATTAGGAACTGAAGATCTCTCAGAATCAAAACCAAATGATCAAAATCTTATTATTACTATTTATCCTTCTCCAGCAAAAGATCATCTTAGTTTTACATTTAAAAACGCTCAGCAATATCAAAATTTGGAATTAAAATGTTTCAATATGCTTGGTTTGCAACAATCTGAGACTATTTCATTAAAGGGTCAGCAACAAATATCTATGAATACAATAAACTGGAAGCCCGGAATATATATTGCAGTATTGTATAGCGAAGGTAAGCCTGTTGGAAAGGAAAAATTTATTGTATATTAAAAGATAGTTTAAAAGGTATATAAATAAAACATCTTAAAATAAATTTAATAAATTCAATTATGAGAATACTTACAATATTAATTTTAGTTTTATCCTTTAATAGTTTTGCTCAGCAAAACAATGTTTGGATTACACCTTTTGCAACAGTAGAATTCAAAGAAAATAAAATTTTTTATTATCACGCTGATGATAACATGATATCACAACTTGCTCCAATGTTTAAGCCTGAGTATTTGATGATAATTAATAATTTAAATGTTATATTTAAGCCTGATGAATTTCAATACTGGAAAGAAATAATAAGTAATATTACATCTGACATTAAATACCCTGTTGAAAGCATTGAAGACAATACGTATTTCATTAAAGCTTTCACACTTCAAACTATATGGAGTATAAACAATAAAGATGCTCTGCCTTCTCAACAGGCTTCTGAAGTGATACTTTCTCTTTCAGAAAACCAAAATAAAACAATAGCTAACAGTGCAGTGCTTGCTAGCGATTTATTTGAATTAGTTCAAAATTATTATAAATCTAAAAACTAAAAGTCATGAAAAAAATATTCCCTTTTTGCCTAAAACTAACGCTTGTTGGTTGCTTTATCCTTTTTATGTTTAATGTAAAAGCACAGGAACAGAGTTCCGTCATAATAGATAATGCTATTGGCTTTACAGATTCAACAATGGTAATTGATATACATATTCAAAGTGAAATTCAGTATTTTGCATTCCAATTTGATATTTCCATACCTGAGGGCTTTTCATATGTGAATAATTCAATTAGTACAAATGCACCCGGTCTTGATTTGTTCGCCCGTATTTTACCCAACAGTACAATTTTGAGAGTGACAGGTTTCGCACTTGACCCTCCAGTTCCTGTTTTGGTTAATATTTCTTTCATATTAAACACTCCTTCACAAGCCGGAATTTATCAATTAAACCTTTTAGATGCCTTTTTAAGTACACTTGATGTTCCGCTCCTTCCTTTGGATACATCTGATGGCGTTATAACTTTATTGGATGAACCTGTGTTTTTACCCGGCGATGCAAACTGCGATGGTGAAGTAAATATTCAGGATGTAGTATGTATGTTAAGCTATATTCTTGGAAACATTCCTCATCCATTCTGCTTTGAAAATGCCGATTTAAACCAAGATGGAATTATTGATATTACTGATGGAGTTAGCACGGTTAATATTATTATGAACATGAGATAAAAAGGCTGTTTATAAACAACTTTTCCAATCTCCCTGACTTATCCGCCTTATGGAGGCGTAAAACATATTACATTGGTACTCAATTAGTTGTCAGGGGAAAGTATTTAAGTCTGTTGCACTAAGATGGATAGGGTGGAATTTATTTCTACAAGAAATAAGAACCTTTTAGAGTTTGCTTCAACAGGTTTTTAAGCACACAACAAGGACTTATACAACAGGCTTAAAGACAAAATACATTATTTTTGATGCTTTAATTTTTTATTGCATCAATACCTTATGGTTCCACATAATAAACTTACAGAGCTTGGTTCAAAGCTCAGTGGTGATCTGTTTACCGATTATCCAACCCGGCTGCTTTACGCTACGGATGCCAGCGTTTACCGTGAAGTACCACTTGCTGTGGTTCGCCCGGGATCAAAGGACGATATCCTTGCTCTTATAAAATTTGCAAGGGCCTTCCGTGTTTCATTAATACCGCGTACTGCCGGCACTTCGCTTGCCGGGCAGGTAGTTGGAGGCGGGATTGTAGTTGACATTTCCAGATATATGACCAAAGTACTGGAAATAAACAAGGATGAAAGATGGGTAAGAGTTGAACCGGGTGTCATTCTTGATGAACTCAACCTTTTACTTGAACCTTACGGCTTGTTTTTCGGTCCTGAAACTTCCACTTCAAACCGATGTATGATAGGGGGCATGGTCGGTAATAATTCATGTGGCGCTCATTCACTTGTTTATGGCAGCACCCGTGATCATACAATATCAGTAAAGGCTCTGCTCTATGATGGTTCAGAAGCAGAATTCAAACCACTTAACGAAAAGGAATTAAACGAAAAAGCAAGTGGCACAAATCTGGAAAGTGAATTATACCGCCATATACTCGGTATGCTTCATGACCCTGTGAACCAACAGGAAATCAGAAAAGAATATCCGGATCCTGCAATTAAACGCCGTAATACAGGTTATGCCATTGATTTGTTACTGAACTGCAAACCTTTTACCCCAACCGGACCAGATTTTAATTTCAGCCGTCTGTTAGCTGGTTCAGAAGGAACTCTTGCTTTTTTTACCGAAATTAAACTCAACCTTGTTGATCTGCCTCCTAAAGAAAAAGCCCTGGTATGCATGCATTGCAACACCCTTGATGAAGCCTTCAAAGCCAATCTGGTGGCACTTAAGCATAAGCCGGTAGCTGTGGAACTAATGGACGAGGTAATAATTGAGCAAACCGAAAATAATATTGAACAGCGAAAGAACAGGTTCTTTATTCAGGGCAATCCCGCTGCCATCCTTATCATTGAATTTGCCAGTCATGCCATTGAGGAATTAAACGACAGGATCAGGGAGCTGGAACATGCAATGCGTTATGAGAATTATGGCTATCATTTCCCGGTTATTCGCGGAAAGGACATTTCCAGGGTATGGGCATTGCGAAAAGCCGGTCTCGGGTTATTATCAAATATTCCCGGCGATGCAAAACCGGTTGCCGTTATTGAGGATACTGCCGTTAATCCTGCCCTGCTGCCGGATTATATGAATGAATTTCAGCAGATGCTCCAAAGGCTGGATCTTAGCTGCGTGTACTATGCTCATATTGCTACCGGCGAATTGCACCTTCGTCCTGTTTTGAACCTTAAAGACCCGGCAGATGTGGAACTTTTCCGTAAAGTAGCCTACGAAACTGCTCTGTTGGTAAAGAAATACAAAGGTTCGTTAAGCGGCGAACACGGCGATGGCAGATTACGTGGTGAATTCATACGTTTGATGGTTGGAGAGCATAATTACAAACTGATTCAATCAATAAAAGAAACATGGGATCCGTACAATATTTTCAATACCGGAAAAATTGTCAACACTCCTCCTATGAACACTTCGCTCAGATATGAGCCTGGGCAGGCTGTACAGGAACCTGCAACCATATTCGATTTCTCTGAGACCCAAGGCATTCTGCGTGCTGCCGAACAATGTAATGGCTCAGGCGATTGCCGTAAAACAGAACTGGCAGGAGGAACAATGTGCCCCAGTTATATGGCTACCCGCGATGAAAATACAAGTACCCGCGCCCGTGCCAACATTCTTAGGGAATTCCTCACTCACTCATCAAAATCCAACCCTTTTGACCATAAAGAGATTTATGAAATAATGGATCTCTGCCTGTCATGCAAGGGCTGTAAAGCCGAATGCCCCTCAAATGTGGATATTGCGAAATATAAAGCCGAGTTCTTACAACATTATCACGATGCAAATGGAATTCCATTGCGAACACGGGCAATTGCACATATAGCAAGTCTGAACAAGCTGGGCATGATCTTGCCGGGTGTTTATAATTCGCTGATGAAGAATAAATTGTTTTCCAAATTTCTGAAAGCAAGGCTTAAATTTGCTTCTGAAAGGAATTTGCCGCTACTTGCAAAAACTTCACTTCGCCGCTGGGCTAAGCGTAACACACCAAAACCAGAAAACCCGCTTGGAAAAGTTTTTCTTTTTGCCGATGAATTCACTAACTATAACGATGTTGAAGCCGGAAAGGCTGCAATCTGCCTGCTGGCTTTTCTGGGTTATGAAGTTGTGATCCCAAAACATACTGATAGCGGACGCTCTTTCCTGAGTAAAGGAATGCTGAGAAAAGCACGCAGCAAAGCTGCAAAAAATGTTGCGCTGCTAAAACACCTGATCTCAGAATCTACTCCGCTCATAGGTATTGAACCTTCAGCGATATTGACTTTCCGCGATGAATATCCGGACCTGCTTCGTGGTGAAGAAAAAGATGATGCCATTGCCATTGCAAAGCATGCGCTCATGTTTGATGAATTTATTATGCGGGAGGCAGAAAAAGGAAAAATAACTTCCTCTGTTTTCACTGATTCAGAAAAACATATTGTTCTTCATGGTCATTGTCATCAAAAGGCTTTGGCAAGCACCGGACCAACAAAGGCAATGCTTTCGCTGCCGGCAAATTACAAAGTCAGAGAATTAAAAACCGGCTGCTGCGGCATGGCTGGTTCATTTGGTTATGAACAAGAACATTACGAGCTTTCAATGAAGGTTGGCGAACTGGTATTGTTTCCTGAAGTCAGAAAAGCTAAGAACGACACCATTATAGCAGCGCCCGGAACAAGCTGCCGCCACCAGATAAAGGACGGAACAGGGCGCACTGCCTATCATCCTGTGGAAGTTTTATATATGGCATTAAAAACTGATCATTGATTCTCCTGCCCTTTCGTTTCAGAAAAAAATAATTAAACTCCAATTGTTTTTTAAAAAATTGATTATATTGTAATCTTGTTTTTGATTATAATTTAATCATCTGGATATGATTTTCACTGCACATAGTTATTACAGCCTGCGCTATGGCAGCATGTCAGTAGAAAAGATAGTAACTCAGGCCAAAGCCTACGGTTTGCGAACACTTGTACTGGCAGACATTAACAATACTTCAGCAATTACTGATTTTATCCGTGAATGTAAGGCGCATAATATCAAGCCTTTGGCAGGAGTTGCCTGTTATGATGACGAAAAGCTGAAATATCTGTTGTTAGCCGGAAATAATGATGGTTTCCGGGAAATCAATGATTTTTTGAGTGAAATCAATATCAAGGGACTGACATTGCCGGAAAGAGCACCGGAATTTGAAGCAGTATTCGTGATTTATCCTATGGATCTCTTTCACATCACGGATAAAAACTACCAAATACCAAATCCGAAAAAAATCCGGGATTCAGAAGAAACACAAAACCGTTTGGTCAAACACGGGCAGAGTCAGCAATCAGCTTTGAATACAGAGCAGTTCAAAAAACCATCAATGGTATCACAGCTCAGATCCAATGAATTCATTGCCGTTCGTTATCATGAACTCAACAAACTGCTCACCTCTCCCATTCGCCATTATCCCCAAAAACTTCTGGCATGGCATAATGCTACCTTTGCCGATGCAAAAGACTATGAACTGCACCGCCATTTAAGAGCTATTGACAATAATTGTCTGCTCAGTAAACTATCACCTGCACAACTAGCAAATCCAAACGAGATATTTATCACCGAAGCTGAAGCGCAGCAACAGTTTGGGCAATATCCGCAATTAGTGAATAATGCAAAGAAACTGACCAGGCAATGCGAACTTGATTTCGATTTTATAAGTATTAAAAACAAAAAAACCTTTACCAGCAGCCGTTACGATGATCGTATCCTGCTCGAGAAGCTTGCACTTGATGGGCTTGCTTATCGTTATGGTTCGGAACACAAAGAAGCTTTGCGCCGGATAAAACATGAACTTGAGATCATTGACAAGCTGGGCTTTTCGGCTTATTTCCTGATCACATGGGATATTATCCGTTATTCTGTGTCGCGTGGATTTTATCACGTAGGCCGCGGCAGCGGGGCAAACAGCATTGTAGCTTACTGCCTGCGTATTACCGATGTAGACCCTATCGCCCTCGACCTGTATTTTGAGCGATTTATAAACCCTCTGCGTACTTCGCCGCCCGATTTCGACATTGATTATTCCTGGAAAGAACGCGACGAGGTGCTGGATTATATTTTCAAACGCTACGGGCATAAACACACAGCTTTGCTTGGCGCCATGTCCACTTTCAAAGGCAGGTCAATCCTTCGCGAACTGGGCAAGGTGTATGGTTTGCCTAAAAACGAGATTGACGATATGGTAGAGAATCGCCGGAATCCCAAAAGCGAGGGAGAACTAATGAGTAAAATAATGGAAATAGGTACAATGATGGTTGATTTCCCGAATATCCGAAGTATTCATGCCGGAGGGGTACTGATCTCGGAAGAGCCTGTAACTTGTTATACAGCCCTCGACATGCCTCCCAAAGCTTTCCCCACTACCCAATGGGATATGTATGTAGCAGAAGCCATAGGGTTTGAAAAACTGGATATTCTGAGTCAGCGGGGTTTGGGACATATTGACGAATGTGCAAAAATTGTCAGAGAAAACAGAGGAATTACCCTTGATGTGCATAAAGTGGACGATTTTATGAAAGATCCGGAAGTAAAAAAGCAACTGCGCAATGGCGAGACCATAGGTTGTTTTTATATTGAAAGCCCTGCCATGCGCGGACTTCTGAAAAAACTTCACTGCGACACCTACCCTGTTCTGGTTGCTGCAAGCTCCATCATAAGACCGGGAGTGGCACGCTCGGGTATGATGAAAGAATATATATATCGTTTTCACAATCCCAATGGGTTCAAATATATACACCCCGTGATGGAACAGCAGTTAAAAGAAACTTTCGGGGTAATGGTGTATCAGGAGGATGTGCTCAAAGTTTGTCATCATTTTGCAGCCCTCAACCTTGCCGACGCCGATATTCTGCGGCGTGCCATGAGTGGGAAATACCGCTCAAAACAAGAATTTGAACGTATCCGTGATCGTTTCTTTAACAATTGCCGTAAACTTGGTCATACTGAAGCTATTACCAGTGAAGTATGGAGGCAGATAGAATCTTTTGCCGGTTATTCGTTTTCAAAAGCACATTCAGCAAGCTATGCTGTAGAAAGTTTTCAGAGCCTGTACCTTAAGGCTCATTTCCCGAACGAATTCCATGTGGCAGTGATAAATAATTTTGGAGGATTTTATCAAACCTGGGTGTATTTTAATGAAGCCAGACGATGTGGTGCCAGCATTGAGCTTCCGTGTGTGAACCATAGCAGGTATAAAACATCGCTATCAGGGCAGACTATTTACACCGGATTCATTCATATCCAGAACCTGGAAACCGGAATTGCACAGGAAATTGAAACTGAGCGCAACAGAAACGGGTTGTTTAAAAACCTGCAGGACTTTGAGAACCGCATTCCTGTGGGTAAAGAGCAACTACAACTGTTGATACGATGTGGGGCTTTCCGGTTCACAGGAAAAAGAAAACAGGAATTGTTGTGGGAATCTTTTATGGCAGGTGCCGGCACAACTCCCAAATCCAACAACTTCACTCTTTTTGATGAACCCGGCAAAGACTTTATCCTTCCTGAGCTGGAGCACAGCAAACTTGAAGATGCCTATGACGAAATTGAACTTCTTGGCTTCCCTCTTACTCTAAGTTATTTTGACATGCTCAACCGGAACGCTGCGGAGCAGTCCCCCACCCTGCCTGCCGGAAATTCAAGGCTTTCCACATCAGATACTAAACCTAAAATCTCTCAGATCCTTGCTTCCGAAATGTTATCCTGTGCAGGTAAGCGTGTTCAGATGCTCGGCAGCCTTGTTTGCATCAAATATGTAAGTACGGTTCATAAAGAAATAATGCATTTCGGTACTTTTTTCGATTGCACAGGCATTTTTTTTGATACTGTACATTTTCCGCCCGTTGTAAAAAAATATCCTTTTCGTGGTTACGGCACTTACAGACTTACCGGCAAAGTGACGGAAGATTTTGGTTTTGCAAGTCTTGAAATTGAGCAAATGGAAAAACTACCACTAAAAAAAGATCCGAGGTTAATGTGATTTTGCAACACCCTTTTTTTATATTACCCCAAATTACAAAATCACAACTCACAATCTCTTTTAACCTTTTTGGCTAAAGCCAGTTTGTTGCCCCACCTTTATATCCCTCCGGCTTAAGCCGGCGGCAATTCATGAACAC
>LSQX01121741.1_pt1 | contig 143665 bp, 89 predicted proteins | sample 654561 | NCBI WGS metagenome assembly LSQX01 (sample SAMN04489861, study PRJNA283612) | anaerobic digester metagenome | isolation source: 4 biogas reactors fed with cattle manure at either 37C or 55C with and... | place: Denmark: Kongens Lyngby | collected 2014 | reverse complement strand
TGGTCGTACAGCTCTTTGGGCTGACAACAACCTGAATACTGTTGCATTTGCACATCGTATGCTCATTCCCCCGGGAAGTGGATATTTGGCTTATGATTTATCCAACGATGGTGGCATGACTTTTACCAACAATATCCAGGTTTATGATCCTACCAGAGGTGATAATGCCAGATACCCACAGGGTGTTATCTATAATCCTACAGGTAATACCGATCCTGACAATGCATATTTCTCATATTTCGCACCAACTCTCCATGGTAGTAATGCAGGACGCGGTTCATGGGGCGGATATGCCGGTGGAGTTCATAAACTGGATCAGACTAGTGGTCCTACCCAAAATGACTGGGGTTCAAGACCTCCATTCCGTCAAAATGTACCTTCAGCGATGGCTATCAATCCAGTAAACGGTGACATCTGGGTTTACGAACCTGCTAAAATTGATGGCTTAGGCGATCAATACACTGACAGCCTGCTGTTTGTTAAAGGAACATTTGATCAGGCAAATAAGGATTATACTTATGACAGATGGGTTAAATATTTACCTGCATTTGAACCGGGCAATGCACCTGCTGATGAAAGAATTGCTTTTGCTCCCAACGGACAAATTGGATATATGAGCTTACTAGCTGACAATGGCGGCGACCCTTTTGCTGCAGGCTATGCTTATTACCCTGTTATTTACAAAACTGTTGACGGTGGTCAGACATGGTCAGATCCTATTGCAATTGTTCTTAGCGGACCTGACGGTTTTGATGAAGTCAAATATTATCTTACAGATGAACAGTGGGACAATCTTTGGGTAAACCCCGAACTGGTTCATCGTGATTCAGCTTTATATACCACTGCCTTCACCCACGACATGGTAGTTGACAAAAATGGAGACATCCATATTGCTGTTACCATTGGTGTATCCGGAGGTGCTGATAATCCATATTCCATTATTGCCAGCGGAGGCTATGGAGCTACTTTCCATATTTACTCAGTAAGTCAGGGAGCCTGCTTTGCTGCACAATTTGTTACACACAATAATACTTTCCGCGGTGAGTGGGGAGAAATTGCTGAAGACAGCCGTTCACAGGCTTCAGTTACCCAGGATGGAGAAAAGGTATTCCTATCATGGAATGATACCGATTTTGAAGGTGTAACTGATAATGTAATGCCCGACATCTGGTGCTGGGGATTTGATGTAACCACACGTAAATACACTGATGTTGAAAATGTTACTTACCTGTCGGAAGGCTGGCTAGAAGCTTATCAGGGTACTGCATCATATTATATTTTCTCAGATGGTGACACCTATACCATTCCTTTTGCATATCAATCATTTACCGGTGGTGACCCCGATCAACCAGTTCAATACAAATATATTCAGGATTTTACATTCACTGATGCTGATTTCACAAACGGACCACACGTTCCTCCAACATGTGGAACACCCGGTGATGCTAATGGCGATGGCGCTGTTAACGTGCTTGATGTTGTAGCAATTATAAATCACATTATGGGCCTTAACCCCACACCATTTATTTTCGAAAATGCTGATGTTAATGGTGATGGAATAATCAACGTACTTGATGCTGTTGAAACTGTTAATATTGTTCTTGGAGGCAAAGGTGAACCCAAAGGAACTTATGGATCAAACATTATGAAGATCAACGATGTTACTGCCGAACCCGGAAGTAATATAATTGTTGAAATGGAGATTATTAATGAAGACCAGTTTGTTGCATGGCAGTTTGATATTCCTTTACCTGAAGGATTTGACTATGTTGCCAATTCGGCTGCATTAACTGATAGAGCTGCAGGACATCAAATAAATGCCGTTGTATTACCTAATACAACTATTTTCAGATCACTTGCTTTTTCATTCACTAATGCATATTTCCTTGGGAACGAAGGTGTTATTGCAACATTTGAATTTATAACACCTAACACTGCAGGAACATTTGAATTTGTACTTGTTGATGCTATTATATCAAGTCTTCAGGCACAAGATATTATTTCCGGTACTGAAAATGGTACAATAACTCTTGGCGGAGCAACACCTGACGAATATACTGTAACTTTCAACGTTGCTGATCAAAATGGAGCTCCAATAACAGATGCTGTTGTTACACTTGGAACTGTTACAAATCCTGCAGGTCAGTATTTATTTACTGTAGAACCCGGAACTTATGCCTACACAGTTGTTAAAGCCGGTTATTCAACAGGTACCGGTAATGTTATAGTAGTTGATCAGGATGTGATTGTTGATATTACGTTAATTGCAGAAGTTACACCTGAATATACCGTAACATTCAATGTTGCTGATCAGGATGGTGAGCCTATTGCCGATGCTGTTGTTACACTTGGCGATGTTACTAATCCTGCAGGTCAGTATGTGTTTACTGTAGAACCAGGAACTTATGCCTACACAGTTGTTAAAGACGGTTATTCAACAGGTACCGGCAATGTTACAGTAGTTGACCAGGATGTACTTGTTGATGTAACATTAAATGAAATTGTGTTAAGCGGCAATATTATGAAACTGCATGATGTTGTTGCTGAAGCTGGCAGCACTATTGTTATTGAAATGGAAATCATTAATGAGGACCAGTTCGTTGCATGGCAGTTTGATATTCCTTTGCCAGAAGGTTTTGATTATGTGGCTGGTTCAGCTGCATTAACCGATCGTGCCACTAATCACCAGATACATGCCAATGTTCTGCCAAGTACCAATCTTTTCAGATCGCTTTCAATATCATTCACCAATGATTTTTTCCTTGGAAACAGTGGTGTTGTTGCAACATATGAAATTACTACACCCGATGAGCCCGGAGTATATGACTTCGTACTCGTAGATGCTATAATCTCGAATATCCAGGCACAAGATATTATTACCGGTACTGAAGATGCTTCAGTTACACTTGAAGGGGCAATCGAGGAATATACCGTAACATTCATCATTACTGATCAGTATGAGAATGAGATTGATGATGCAGTTGTAACCCTTGGTGATGTTACCAATCCTGCTGGAGACTACATATTTACAGTTGAGCCGGGAACATATTCCTATTCTATAGAAAAAATAGGCTTCCTGCTAGAAACAGGTGATGTTACAGTAGTTGACCAGGATGTTACAGTAACTGTTATTATGATTGTAGATGGAATAAATGAATTACAAAGTAATTTCACCATTACTTCTATCTATCCTAATCCTGCTAAAGAATCCACCAGATTTGAATTTACATTGAACAAGCGCAGCAATGTGGCAATTGATATTACCAATATTCTGGGCCAGAAAGTTCAAACCGTTAATTCTGGTACTTTTGATGCCGGTGAACAGTATATAATAATCAATACTAAAAGCCTTAGTTCAGGAATGTACTTCCTGATAGTAAGAACCGACAATTATAAAACAACCAGTAAGTTTATTGTCGAATAATAAATTTTTTATGTACAAAAACCCAAAGGATTAAGTTTCTTTGGGTTTTTGTTTTAAAATATCAAGGTGAATAATACTTAAAACACCTTTAATTTAAACAACAAACATTAACCAATCTTTCCTGAAACCATGAAAAGAACACTATTATTAGCGATATCACTAATTGCAGTGTTATCGCTTAGCGCACAGCGCTATCAGATAAAAGGAGATATTCGTCCTGAATTTCGCACTAATCGGAATTTTAACGAATCCCTCATTAACAATTCTACAGTTTTCAATGCTTTCAATGTTCCGGAAAAACCTGTTGTAGATGTAGGTAATCGCGATATTGTTTCTATTATCCCCATTGGTGGAGCTGCTAATGCATATGGTTTATACAATGGTGGTCGCACAGCACTTTGGGCTGACAATAATTTAAACACTGTTGCATTCATACACCGTATGCTCATTCCTCCAGGAGGTGGTTATCTGGCTTATGATCTATCCACTGACGGCGGCATGACTTTCACCAATAATATTCAGGTTTATGACCCCAACTTAGGTGGTGCTAATGCCAGATACCCACAGGGTGTTATTTATAATCCTACAGGCAACACCAATCCTGATAATGCATATTACTCATATTTTGCACCTAGTCTTGATGGTAGTAATGCCGGACCCGGTTCATGGGGAGGATATGTTACCGGTGTTCATAAACTCAGCCAAACAGAACCTCCAACACAGCATTACTGGTCGTCCATACCTCCATTCCGTCAGAATGTTCCTTCAGCAATGACTATCAATCCAGTTAACGGTGACATTTGGGTTTTTGAACCTGCATTAGTTGATGGTATAGGTAACCAATACACTGATAGTATATTATTCACTAAAGGTATATGGAACTCTGCATTGAATGATTATGATTATAGCAGATGGGTTGAATATTTACCTGCCTTTGAATCGGGTAGAGCACCTGCTGACGAAAAAATTGCCTTTGCTCCTGACGGACAAATTGGATATATGAGCTTTTTGGCTGACAATGGCGGTGACCCATTTGCTGCCGGATATGCTTTTTATCCTGTTATTTATAAAACCACTGATGGTGGTCAGACATGGACAGGGCCGACAGCTATTGTTTTAGGAGGTCCGGACGGATTTGATGAAGTCAAGTATTATCTTACAGATGAACAGATATTTGAGTTATTTTTAAACCCAGGATCTAATTTTCGTGATTCAATTTTATACACCACTGCCTTCACCCACGACATGGTAGTTGACAAAAATGGAGATATCCATATTGCTGTTACCATTGGTGTTTCCGGAGGTGCTGATAATCCATATTCCATTATTGCCAGCGGAGGCTTTGGAGCTACTTTCCATATTTACTCAGTAAATCAGGGAGCCTGTTTTGCTGCACAATATATTACACACAATAAAACTTTCAGAGGTGAATGGGGCGACCTTGCTGAAGACAACCGCTCACAGGCTTCAAGAACTCAGGATGGGAGCAAAATATTCCTTTCATGGGCTGATACCGACTTTGAAGGCATAACTGACAATGTAATGCCGGATATCTGGTGCTGGGGATTTGATGTTGACACCCGTATGTACACCGAAATTGAAAATGTTACCTATCTCTCAGAAGGTTGGCTCGAAGCTTATCAGGGTACCGCATCACATTATGTTTTCTCAAATAATAATACTTATACTATTCCATTTGTATATCAATCATTTACCGGTGGAGACCCCGATCAGCCCGTTGAATTTAAATATGTTCAGGATTTCACTTTCGCTGATGCTGATTTCACCAACGGACCACACGTTCCACCAACATGTGGAACACCCGGTGATGCTAATGGTGATGGCAGTGTGAATATTGTAGATGTTGTTGCAGTTATAAATTATATTATAGGCAATGACCCCGAACCATTTATTATAGAAAATGCTGATGTTAATGGTGATGGAATAATCAACGTACTTGATGCTGTAGGAACTGTTAATATTATTCTTGGTGATAAAGGTGAACCCAAAAGCATATATGGGTCAAATATTATGAAGCTGCATGATATTGTTGCTGAACCGGGCAGCACTATTGTTCTTGAAATGGAAGTTATCAACGAAGATCCTTTTGTTGCATGGCAGTTTGATATTCCTTTGCCAGAAGGTTTTGATTATGTGGCTGGTTCTGCTGCATTACCCGATCGTGCCACTAATCACCAGATACATGCCAATGTTCTGCCAAACACCAATCTTTTCAGATCGCTTTCAATATCATTCACCAATGATTTTTTCCTAGGAAACAGCGGTGTTGTTGCAACATTCGAATTTACTACACCTGATGTAGCCGGAGTATATGACTTCGTACTCGAAGATGCTATAATCTCAAGTATACAGGCTCAAAATATCCTGACCGGTACTGAAAATGCTACAGTTACCCTTGAAGGGGCAATTGAGGAATATACCGTAACATTCATTATTACTGATCAGTATGAGAATGAAATTTATGATGCAGTTGTAACCCTTGGTGACGTTACCAATCCTATCGGAGATTACATATTTACTGTTGAGCCGGGAACATATTCCTATTCTATAGAAAAAACCGGCTTCCTGATAGAAACAGGTGATATTACAGTAATTGACCAAAATGTTACAATAACTGTTATTCTGATTGTAGATGGAATAAATGAATTACAAAATAATTTCACCATTACTCCTTTCTATCCTAATCCCGCTAAAAATTACACCAGCTTTAAATTAACATTGAACAAACGTAGTGATGTGGTAATTGATATCACCAATATTCTGGGTCAGAAAGTTCAAACCGTTAATTCTGGTACTTTTGATGCCGATGAACAGTATATAGAGATCAATACTGAAAGCCTCAGTTCAGGAATGTACTTCCTGACAGTAAGGACCGACAATAATAAAACAACAAGCAAGTTTATTATCGAATAAAAAAATATTTTCAACAAAAACCCCGTGTATTAGATTTATTTATACTTTTGTTTAGTAATTCCAAAAAATTAAAACAAGTATACATTTTAATTTAATTATTTATTCACCAAATTTTTAAAAAACATGAGAAGAACACTATTATTGACAGTATCGCTCATTGCAATGTTTGCATTGAGTGCGCAGAATTATCAGATAAAAAGCGATATTCGCTCTGATGCTCTGTTAGATCGCAATGTTAAGGAGAATGCTATTACAAATACTCCTTTTGTTAACAATTTCAATGTACCTGTAAAACCTGTTGTAGATGCAGGTAACCGCGATATTGTATCCGTTATTCCAATAGGAGGATCTGCAAATGCTTATGGTCTTTACAACGGAGGACGTACAGCTCTTTGGGCTGACAATAACTTAAACACAGTTGCATTTGTACACCGTATGCTCATTCCACCGGGAAGTGGTTATCTGGCTTATGATGTATCCACTGACGGCGGTATGACTTTCACCAATGATATTCAGATTTATGATCCCACCAAGGATAAGGGCGATAATGCAAGATATCCTCAGGGTGTTATCTATAATCCTACAGGGAATACCAATCCTGATAATGCATATTTCTCATATTTTGCACCTACTCTTGATGGCAGCAATGCCGGAGCCGGTTCATGGGGCGGATATGCCGGCGGTGTTCATAAACTCAGCCAGACAGCATCTCCTACTCAGCAAGACTGGTCATCCAGACCACCATTCCGTCAGAATGTACCTGCTACTATGACAATTAATCCAGTAAGCGGAGATATATGGGTATTTGAACCGGCATTAGTTGATGGATTAGGAAATCAATATACTGACAGTTTGTTATTCACAAAAGGAACCTGGAATGCAGCACTGGAAGATTATGACTATGACAGATGGGTTATGCATGCTCCAGCTTATACTGAAGGAAGAGCTGCTGCTCATGAAAAAATCGCCTTTGCTCCTAATGGACAGATTGGCTATATGTCATTACTTTGGGATAACCTTGATGGAGACCCGTTTGTAAACGGAGCTGCTTTTTATCCTGTTATCTACAAAACCACTGACGGTGGTCAGACATGGACAGGCCCAACAGCAATTGTTCTTGGCGGACCTGATGGATTTGAATCTGTTAAATATTATCTTACAGAAGATCAGTGGAACAATCTCTGGGTAAACCCCGAATTGGTTCATCGTGATTCAGTTGGATATACTACTGCTTTTGATCATGGAATGGTTGTTGATAAAAACGGAGACCTCCATATTTCTGTTACCATTGGTGTTGCCGGAAGCGAAAGTTATTCTATCATCGCCAGCGGAGGCTATGGAGCTACTTTCCATATCTACTCAGTAAATCAAGGTGCCTGCTTTGCTGCTCAGTATGTAACCCATAATAAAACTTTCAGGGGTGAATTTGGTGAAATCAGTGAAGACAGCCGTTCCCAAATTTCAAGAACACAGGATGGAAGTAAAGTATTCCTTTCATGGCTTGATACTGATTTTGAAGGCGTAACTGATAATGTAATGCCCGATATCTGGTGCTGGGGATTTGACGTTGACTCACGTATGTATACTGATGTTGAAAATGTTACTTATCTGTCAGAAGGCTGGCTTGAAGCAAATATGGGAACTGCATCAAATTATGTATTTTCAAGCGGTGATACCTATACTATTCCATTCGTATACCAAACATTTACCGGTGGCGACCCCACTCAACCTGTTGAATTTAAATATATCCAGGATTTCACATTCACAAATGCAGATTTCACTAACGGACCTCACGTTCCTCCATCATGCGGAACACCCGGTGATGCTAATGGAGATGGTAATGTGAATATTATGGACGTTGTTGCAGTTATCAATTATATTATAGGTAACGCACCTGAACCATTTATTTTCACAAATGCTGATATTGATGGTAATGGTATAATCAACGTACTTGATGCTGTTGGAATTGTCAATCTTATCCTTTCAAAATAATACTAATAAGAAAGACATTAAGGATTAAAGATCTTTAATCAATAAGAGGCTGTCCTATAAATATAAGACAGCCTCTTTTCTTTTGGGTTTCAGATATTTGTAAAAATTATAATAAAACACCCTTTCAGGTTTTCAACATTCAGTCAGCTTTAATTTTATGATATCATTCGACCGCTTTCAACTTGACAACGGACTCAGGGTTATTGTTCATAACGACAAATCAACTCCTATAATAGCAATGAATGTTTTATATGACGTTGGCGCACGCGACGAACATCCTGACAAAACCGGATTTGCACATTTATTTGAACATTTGATGTTTGGAGGTTCAGTAAATATTCCTCATTACGATGAGCAGCTTGAAAAGGCAGGTGGCACAAATAATGCTTTTACATCAAATGATGTTACCAATTATTACCTTACAATTCCTAAAAATAATCTTGAAACCGGCTTTTGGCTTGAATCTGACAGAATGCTTAATCTGGCCTTTTCAAAAAAGAGCCTTGAAGTTCAAAAAAATGTCGTTATCGAGGAGTTCAGAGAAGTATACTTAAACAAACCATATAGAGATGCCTGGCTTCTGTTAAGTCCACTGGCATATAAAAAGCATCCTTACCGTTGGCCTACAATAGGAGCGGATATAAGGCATATAGAAAATGTAACAATGGAAGATACCAAAGAATTTTATCAGCGCTTTTACAATCCAAATAATGCCATTGTTACAATAGCTGGTCCTGTGGAAACAAATAAAATCAAAGAGTTAAGTGAAAAATGGTTCGGCAATATTCCTGTGGGACCACCAAATAACAGAAAATTACCGGTTGAAGAGGTTCAAACCGAAGCACGACACTTACATGTTGAAAGAGATGTTCCTGCGAATGCCATTTATAAAGCCTGGCATATACCCGAACGTACCTCAAAAGACTATTATATCTCCGATATTGTTTCTGATATTTTGTCAAATGGTGATTCTTCGCGACTTTATATTGAACTGGTCAAGAAAAAGCAAATATTTAGCGGAATTGATGCCTATATAACCGGAAGTATTGACCCGGGTCTGTTCATAATATCAGGCAGGCTCATGAACGGTATAAGCTTTGCTGCCGCTGAACAGGCTATTAATGATATAATTAAGGAACTTCAGGATAGTTATGTAAAGGAACGCGAATTGCAAAAAGTAAAAAACAGAATTGAGTCAATGTTGGTTTTTACAGAAATAAAGGTACTGGAAAAGGCAATGAACCTTGCTATGTTTGAACTTATCGGAGATGCCACATTAATGAACAAAGAGGCAGAACAGTATGCCATTGTGAACAAGAATGACATGTTAAGCTTTTCACAAAAGTATCTTACTGAAAACAATTGTTCCACTTTATATTATCATGCCAAAAAAACTGAATAATGCCAGTAGAAATTAACAGAAAAAAAGCACCCGGATCAAAACAAATCAATTTCCGGATAAATTCTGAACCACGTTATTTCCAGCTTGGAAACGGAATACCAGTTTATATAATAGATAAAGGCATTCAGGAAGTTACCCGTATTGAACTTGTTTTTAAAGCAGGCACATATTATCAGCATCATTTTCATGCTGCCAAAGCAACAAATAAATTACTCACAGCCGGTGCAAACTCTTATTCTGCCGAAGATATTTCAGAACATTTTGAGTTTTATGGTTCCTATATCGAAACAAATAATTCAAAGGACAACGCTTATATAAGACTATATACCTTAAATAAGTATCTGAATGAAACCCTCCCAATGCTGGCAGAGGTTGTGATGAACCCGGTATTTCCGGATCATGAAACAGATATTTATCGTTCTACCAGAAAAGAGCGTTTATACATTAAACGTCAGAATGTTAATTATCTGGCTTCCACCCATTTTTATGAACAGGTTTTCGGTAGTACGCATCCATACGGATATATCCTTGAACCCGGGCATCTTGATGGGCTTGGCAGGGATATTCTTGCTGAGCATCATAAAAATAATTACCGAGCCAACGAATGTACCATAATAGTAAGTGGTAAAATTCCTATGCAGCTTGATGATCTTCTGGAAAAAACATTTGGTAGTTTCTCGGGTGCGAACTCAAAAAACCGGACTTTGAATGTACCGCCAATAATTACTTCAACGGAGAAAAAACGATTTATCCATAAAAAGGATGCAATGCAGGCTGCTTTATGTATTGGAAAAGCAACTATTAATCGTTTACACCCTGATTATCCTGAGCTTAGCATTGTGAACACTGTTTTAGGTGGTTATTTTGGCTCACGGCTAATGAAAAATATCCGCGAAGATAAAGGCTATACTTATGGTATTTCATCTGCGCTTATATCATTTCATCATAGCGGACTGTTTATTATTTTTAGCGAAGTAGGAAATAAGGTTCTTGAAGCTTCAATTGAAGAGGTATATAAAGAAATAAGGAAATTACGTGAAGAACCGATACGACAGAAAGAATTGAAACTGGTCAAAAATTTTCTGATGGGTGCTTTAATGAGAAGCATGGACGGGCCTTTTGAAATTGCAAAAAGATTAGGCGTGGTTCTTGAATATGGGCAAACTCTTGACACTTTCAACCATTTCATAAAAAAATTAAAGGGAATAAGTCCGGAACGTATTCAAGAGCTTGCAAATAAATATCTTCAGGAGGACAGCCTGTTTCTGACAATAGCCGGGAACAATGAAGCCTGATCGCATTTGAGGGTTGTACAATTAGGAAAGAATGCGTCTTTCAGGATCTTGATAAATTCACCCTCCGCCCCGACCCATTTTTAGTCTGTACGATTCAAAACATCTTATTATGGCAATACAAAGATCGTAATCAGTAGAGTTCAATATAAAATCAATAGGAATATTACAATACTGCATGAATTTTTCACGCTCAGCTTCATCAACAATATGTGTAAGCCTATAAACAAGGTCGTGATTATACCGCTTCTCAATTTCTTCCTGTAATTGCTGAGTTTCAATTTCCTTTTCAAGTTTTCGGATTTGTTTTGCTTCCTTGCTGAAAAGGTCATAAAATGTCTGGAAAGGTCCTTTCATAACCACACCAAATCCTTGCTGAGGCCCACTATAAACCATTGTATTAATATGTGGCATTCTCAGTTTCACTGAATCGGTTGTAGCAGGAAGTTCAATATTAACAAATGCCTGCTTGAATTCTAGGCGTGTGCCAGGCAGGGGGCGCACTATAACTTCGCTAAGTTCAAATACTTTAGGAAGCATGATCAGTTCATACGGACCTTCATGATTAATATGCTCCACATCAATCATTACAAAACGAACCAAATGGCTGACATGGGTTATCATAAGGCTGTCGCCCTGCATAACCGGCATTACAAATCTGCCACTGGGGTCGCTGACAACACCAAAACGACGGTTCAGGTTGATAATATGGGCATATCCTATTTTGTTGTTATTTACATCAATGATCCTGCCTTCAAAATAGGTATATTTCTTCGGTTCATCTTCTGCCGAAACCAAAAAACCAAGAAGTAAAAAGGTAAATAACCCGACAAGTCTCATTTCGTAAATTAATATTTTACGAAAATAAACAGTTTGAACCAATATGGTATTCAAAAGCTGTTAAATAGTGTTAATGTAAAATGTTAAATACCCCATCAGTCCGATATCTGATAAAACCCGAATATGGAGTCCGGCAATAGAAGCAGTTATGTTATACAGAGTCCGGTATCCAGACAAATAACCTGACTTTGGCGAAATCAGTAACCTCCGGCAATACGTCTGAAAAGCCATTCTAATGCCATTAATCCAATGATCAATGCTGCGAGCCACTTAATATCAATAAGCTCAAAATAGCTTTTATCAACATAAAAAACAGGTTTCACATCATCGCGGGCACGTATTATCTGAATAATTTCATCCATTTGGTCCGGGAAAAACATCTGACCTCCAAATCGGGAAGCCAATCCGTGCATAAGCCTGTGATCTGCAACAGTATTAACTAGTTCAATCTGAAGAGGAAGTATTGTAAAAGCTCCTTTTGCCTCCAGTTTTTCATTTGGTTGAACCGCAACAGCTGAATATGAATAATGGCCGGGAGCAAACTGCCCTACATTTAAACGATAAGAATCTTTAGTTCTGGAGAAACCAAAAGGAAATTGTTTCCCATCTTCATCGGTAATTATAAGTTCAACATCGGGTGTAGTAATGGGTTCGAAAGATTCATTATATAATTCAGCCGTAAACTCAATTATTTCATTTTCGTTCCAAATATTACGGGTGTTAACCATAAAACGTTCTTTCTTTTCACGTAAAGCAAGGTATTGAATGGTTTTACCAAGCCATTCCTGAAATGCCTGATGATTTTCTTTACGCAAAAAATTTGCAAGGCGCCAGCGCCAGATACCTTCACCGGCTATAATACCAATTTTCTTACCCGAAATATCAGAAAATGTTACTAAAGGCATATTAGTTACCAAAGAACCAATCTGGCGATAAAACAAGTTATTCCCCGCCAGCGATTCTCTGTAAATACCATAGGGACTATATAAAGGCGGAAAATATCTTATCATTTCCCTGAATTCATCACTCAGAGTAAACAATGAAAACGAAGTATTAAGAGCCGGCAGAGTTTCATCTGTTTTATTACCTGACCCTGTAATAGTAAGTCCGTATCCAAGAGTGTTAAAAACATTGAGATCAGAACCAGCACCTATAATGTGCAGTATTGGCAAACCGGAATCATTTATTTTACGAAGCAATGAAGCATCGGAGCGGTAAACTGAGGGTATCTGATGAAGCACAACAAGGTTATAGGTGTTTAGATCGCCATTAAATTTTGATGCTTCAATCACTTCGGCTTCAAGGCTCTGAAGCGATTCAACAGTTTGCCTTATTGCCGAAATATCAGGATGTGGTGAATTGTATAGCATTAATAACTTTTGACGTGCCTCAAGCACTTCAATAAAAACATCCTTGTGATTATTTAATATTGACCACTCTCCTTCAACTGAAGTAATCTCAATCCTGTATCGCTGTATACCCGGCTGTTCGGCTTTGAGTTCTGCAGTAATAAAATGATCATCACTATCGTCTGTGAATACAATGCGTTCAGAAAATATTATAACCCCGTTCTTAATTATCCTCAAGTTAGTGTTCATACCATTGCATAATACTCCCCTCACATGAATCTCAACCGGAAAAGTGTTTTCAAGATATGCAATACGATTATGAGTAACATTTACTATTGCAGCATCACGAACCGGAATGGTATCACCAAGGGCAAGTGTGTAAACAGGGAATGGAAGGAACTCAAGTGCATAATGTGGATGCACTCCCTGATTGAAAATACCATCGCTGGCAAGGATCAAAGCTCCAACATTACGGTTTAAATAACGCGAATTAAGCTCGGTCAATGCTTCTGAGATATTTGTTTGTTTATCCGAAAAATCATAGCTGATGCCTTCCCGGAACGATTGTCCTAATGAATATAGCTGAACTTCGAAATCACGACCAAGCTCTGTAACAAGGTCATTCATCAGTTTGGGATATTCCTGTTTGTAAAAGGAAGTATCACCTGAGGCTGTTACTGACAGTGAATTATCCTGAGCAATAATGATTACAGGGTCTTCAACTCTTTTTGAAGTGCTCCTGAAAAATGGAGACAAAAGCATAAAAGCCAGAAAGAACACAACCACTGCTCTGATTGCCGACATAAAAAGCCTATGCTTTGCCGAAAACTCATATCTGCGTTCGCGGAAATAGAGCAATCCTGCATATAGCAAAGCAAGCAATACACATAATGGTATGAACCAAGCCCCGTAACTTATGATAATTTGCTGGATCACAAAATATTACATATTCATTCCACCACAAATACTTATAACCTGCCCGGTAATATACGACGAAAGATCGCTGGCAAGATAAAGTGCAACATTTGCAATATCTTCCGGTGTACCCGCACGTCTGAGCGGAATACTCTTAACCCATTCGTCCTTTACATCCTGTGGTAATCTGGCTGTCATATCAGTTTCAATGAACCCCGGAGCAATGGCATTACAGCGAATATTGCGCGAACCCAGTTCCTGTGCAATTGATTTGGTAAATCCAATAAGACCGGCTTTTGAGGCAGCATAATTTGACTGCCCTGCATTTCCACTAACACCAACAACCGAGCTCATGTTGATAATACTTCCGGATCTTTGCTTCAGCATCACTTTCTGAATGGCCTTAGTCATATTAAAAATTGACTTCAAGTTAACTTTTATAACAATATCCCAATCGGCTTCAGTCATTCGCATTAAGAGATTATCGCGGGTAATTCCGGCATTGTTCACAAGTATATCAATGGCACCAAAATCGTTGAGTACGTCATTTACAAGCTTTTCAGAATCTTCAAACGATCCTGCATCCGAAGCATAGCCTTTGGCTTTAATCCCAAAAGCAACAAGCTCCTCTTCCAATTCGCGGGCTGTTTCATCGTATTTGATATCCGAAAAAGCAAGATTTGCTCCTTCCGAAGCAAATTTCAATGCAATACCGCGGCCTATACCTCTGGCTCCACCGGTTATTAATGCTGTTTTTCCTTTTAATAATTCCATTCTTAAGGTATTTTAATGTTTTATGTTCTGGTAAATGATTTGTTTTTCATGAAGGATAATTAACCCTGACTGAATAATTCCATCACCATTTCTATTGTAAACAAACAAATCTGTTTTTTTATTGTGTTTTTTAACTAATCAAGCTAAGAGCCAGAAAAAGCCGGTATTAATTTCAATTAAAAGGCCACTGATTATCAGATATTATTTGATTTTATTCTTTCAGTTAAAACCATGTTACCATATTCAAATCCTGCAAGTGTGGCAATAATTCATGTTTTGGGAAAATTCTGAAAGCATAGTCATAAACCCCTGATTTCTCCGAAGGAAATTCAATGGCAAAAACAGCTTTGCTATTATCGGAGCTTATTAGTTGAAGTTCTTTAAGGAACTGGATGGTTTTCACTTCATCATTTTCCTTTTGTCCAAATAAAATCTCCAGACCTATATCGCCTGGCAAAATACCATTTAAATCAAGTGTCACAGTAGCCTTAAACATATCACCAACATCCAGAGGCTCATTGGTAGAATCAGGAACTTTAATATCCAGCACTTCTATATTAGCCCAATCTCTTATCATACGTCTTTTCCAGTTTGCCATATCTTTGATCAGGCGGTTATTGTTGACTTTCATCATATCAGCGCGGGCTATCAGTTTGTCATAATACTGCTTTCCGTAATCATCAAGCATACGTTTCATTGTGAAATGTGGTGCAATTTCTGAAATAGTGTTCTTCACATACGAAATCCAGTCAATTGGCAAGCCATTCTTATCACGTTTGTAGAAAGTCGGAATTATTTCATTTTCAAGGATATTATATATTGATATAACATCGAGTTCATCCTGAAGATTCTGTTCAGTATATGATCGTTCTTCAGGTAATGCCCAGCCGGCTTCGGGTTTATAACCTTCTGCCCACCATCCGTCAAGGACACTGAAATTGACAACTCCGTTCATAACAGCTTTTTCACCACTTGTACCGGAAGCTTCCATTGGTCTTGTAGGTGTGTTCAGCCAAATATCAACACCTTGAATAAGTTTTTTAGCCAATTCCATATCATAGTTTTCAACAAAAGTGATCTTACCAATAAAATCAGGATGTTTTGATATTTCAATTATCTTTTTAATCAGATCCTGTCCTGCACGATCAGCCGGATGTGCTTTACCAGCAAAAATCAATTGAACCGGAGATCCTGGCTTATTCACAAGTGATTTCAGGCGCTCGGTATCGGTAAAAAGTAAATGCGCTCTTTTATAAGTAGCAAAGCGTCTGGCAAAACCAATAGTAAGAGTATTTTCGTTAATAGATCCAAGTATGCGTGAAATTATCTTTGGATTATCCTGTCTGCGACGCATATCAGACTGTATCCTTTTCTTCACATACTCTATCATTTCAGATCTGAGTGAATTCCTTATTTCCCAGATAGTTTCGTCCGGCACACTGTGAATCTTCTTCCAATGCTTAGGATTTGACTGGTCAGCGAGAAAATGCTCCCCAAAAGTATTCACATACAGATTGAACCAGCGCTTAGCCGTCCATGTGGGAAAATGAACTCCATTGGTAACATAACCTATATGAATCTCTTCAGGATAATAACCTTCGTAAATTTTTGAAAACATTTCGCGTGTAACTCTTCCATGAATCCTACTTACTCCGTTTGCTTCCTGAGAAAGCTTCAATGCCAGCACGCTCATGGAAAATTTCTCACTTGTATTATCAGGTGTCCATCTGCCAAGGTTCATAAAATCATTCCATGAAATATTAAGACGCTCGGCATAGTGAGGAATATATGTGCGCAGGAGGTCTTCGCTGAATTCGTCATGCCCGGCCGGTACCGGAGTATGAGTGGTAAAAAGAGATGTGGTACGTATTAGTTCAACAGCTTGAAGGAAATTAAATTTTTCTTCCTGAACATAGTGTCTTAGTCGCTCAAGTCCGGTAAATGCAGCATGTCCTTCATTTAAATGAAAAACATCAGGTTTGAGACCTATGGCGTGGAGTGCACGCATACCACCAACGCCCAGAATCAGTTCCTGTTTGAATCTGTTTTCCCAATCTCCTCCGTAAAGCTGATGGGTAACAACCCTGTCAATATCCTGATTTTCAACAATATCAGTATCAAGTAAATAAAGAGGTATCCTGCCAACATCAACACGCCATATTTTGGCATATATTTGTCGTCCTGGCAATGCAAGGCTAACTGTAACCCAGTTTCCGTCCTGGCTTCTCACTGGTGCCAAAGGCATACTATAAAACTTCTGAGGCACAGAATTGGCAAGCTGCTCTCCAAAAATTGAGATTTGTTGCTGAAAATATCCATAGCGGTATAAAAGTCCGATACCTATCATGTTCTTGTTTGAATCGCTGGCTTCTTTCAAATAATCTCCTGCAAGAACCCCAAGTCCTCCGCTAAATATTTTTAAGCTGTCGTGCAAACCAAATTCCATACTGAAATAAGCAATCTGTTTTTCAGGTTTGTGTTCAGCTTCTTTTATGTAAGCCTCAAAGCGATTGTAAATAACTTCAAGTCTTTGCAGAAACTCCCGGTTCGAAGCCAACTCCTGCATCTGATGAAATGTAAGCAGTTCAAATAAAACCAGAGGGTTTTTATTTGCCTTGATCCATTTCTCAGGGTCAATACTTCTGAATAACTCTACAGCATCATAATTCCACGACCACCACAGGTTTCTGGCAAGTTTATCGAGAGCTTCAAGATTGCCGGGTACAGCCGAACGGATAAGGATCTTTTTCCATTCATGTTTTTTTCTGGTTGGAATCGGAGGTGTAATTCTTACTACTGCCTGAAGTTTATCCTGGAAAAGATGTTTGCGTTCATCAACCTTTCTAAGTGCAATATCTTCAGCTTTATACTGGTTCTCAATAAATTTACTCCAGCCTATCTGACTGGCAATTTTTAAAGCAGCATTTTCAAGTTCCCGAATTTTAGTATCACCGGCTTTATTCAATGAAAGTATTATATCTGCAATCTTTCCTGCAACATCATTACCGTTATCGTCAGAACGCTGAAGCACGGTTAATTCTTCGCCTTGAACCTTAATATTCTCCTGAAGGTACAAACCTATGCCTGTTAGGGATGTAATTATGGCAGGAACCCTGTATGAAAGGCTTTCAAGCGGTGCAATTCCCCATGGTTCGTAATAAGCAGGGTAAACTGAAAGGTCAAATCCGGGCAGGAGATCGTAATAAGGCATATTAAAAATTCCGTCATATCCATTAAGGTAAATTGGTGCGAAAACCACCTTTACCATGTCTTCTGGTTTATTTGAAAGCCTGTTTTCCTGAAGTTTTCTCAATACAGGGTCAACATCGCGATCAAACAAAGTATGTGTGATAAATTTACCAGTACCTACACCTGAGAAATCATGAGTTCTCAGTTTCTCCATCAATTCCCTGCGCGCTCCTGACTGATTTCCGGGCAAAGCAATAAGCGCAAGAACCACCTTTTGCGGATTCCCTTCCCTGTTTACTTTTCCGAGAGCATCAATAAACAGATCGATACCCTTGTTACGAAATTCATAACGTCCGCTTGTAAGCACAATAAATGTATCTTCAGGAAGACGCATGCCACTGATAGCGCTACCCACTAAAAGAAGTCTTTCACGGGCTTTAAGGCGTTTTGATACAAATTCCTGGTCATCAAGTATGGAACTAAGATCAATGCCAGATGGTGTAATTACATCCGGCTTGCGGCCTATAAAATGAAGACATTCTCTCTCAAGATAACAGCTAAGCGCAGTAAATGCATCGCAGCTAAGAGCAGCTGTTTTTTCAAGCGAATACTGCGACATTATATTAAACCTTCTTGCCATGGATTCGCCATGGTAGGTTTCAAGCTCCTTATAAAGCGGCAATCCTGCCGAGGCTATTGTCCTTCCGAGAATTGTTGAATGAACCGTGAAAATAGTAGCTACCTGAGGCACTGATTCCTTTATGTACAATACCCCCACCCCAGTCATCCATTCATGAAACTGCGCTACAATACGATCACCGGCTGTAATATAGTATTCATAAAAACTTTCTATCACCTTGGCAGCAGCGTAACCGAAAAGTGCCGGTTCAATATAATCCCACTGTCCGGAAATTGAATCTACTTTGTGATTCAGCCACAGTTCTTCAAAAATTTTATCCTTTGCCGAAAAATAAGGAGTAAAGTCAACAAGAATGACAACAGGGTTACCTTTTACATTCCAGCGCCCAGTTCTAAAGTGCAATCCCTGCGCAGCAGCCTTTTCTCGCCACAGCTTAAAAATGGAATTATCTTCACTAAACTCAGGATGTTCTCCCGTTTCTTTCCATACATCAGGACCTATGAGGATATAATTATCTTTAAGTTTCTTTTCTATTTCAGGAACTTTCGATGAAATAGCTGAATGCACGCTCCCAACCTTGTTGCAGACTTCCCAGCTAACTTCAAACAAATAATCAGATGTGTACAATTGAGTATCAGTCATATATTTAATTTTATATTCTTTATTTCAACAAAACTTTAATTTTTTTAAAAGGGCTGCAAAAGTAGTAATTTTAAGCAAAGGAAACACCATAGGAGGATATCCAGCTCAGTTACAGTATTATAGCAAAACACTAATAATGAAAATATTTAGCTGGAACAGATCATCCGGCAATAACAAGAAAATAATTTTTCTTACCTTTCTGAACCAGCACATAGCGCTTATTCAGCAAATATCCGGTGTTTATCATCATCTGGTCATTTGCCTTTTCCTTATTTATCAACACACCGCCATCCTTTATCATCCGTCTTGCTTCACCTCTTGAAGAGAATATATTGGTTTTATCGGCTAGAAATTCCAGAATAGGTATTTCAGATTCAAGTTCTGATAATGAGATTTGGCAGGTTGGAACTCCTTCAAAAACTGATAATAAGGTTTTTTCATCAAGACTTTTCAGGGTCTCGGTAGTGCCTTTGCCAAACAGGATTTCAGAAGCTTCAACTGCAAGATTGAAATCGCTCTCAGAATGAACCCTGATCGTCAGATCGCGTGCCAGTTCTTTCTGCAACAGGCGCAGATGGGGAGCTTCGCTATGTCTGGAAATCATTTCCTCCACTTCGTCACGGCTGAAAAGTGTGAATATTTTTATGTATTTCTCGGCATCGACATCAGAAGTATTAAGCCAAAACTGATAAAACTGGTATGGTGAGGTTTTTTCAGGATCGAGCCATACATTACCACTCTCGGTTTTACCGAATTTTCCGCCATCGGCTTTGGTAATAAGCGGACATGTAAGAGCAAATGCTTCTCCACCTTCAATTCGCCTGATAAGCTCAGTGCCGGTGGTTATATTACCCCACTGGTCGCTGCCACCCATTTGCAAACAGCAATTTTTAGTTTGGTACAGATATAAAAAGTCATAACCCTGCACCAACTGGTAAGTAAATTCAGTAAACGACAATCCCAAACCCACTTCGCCTTCAATTCGTTTTTTCACTGAATCCTTTGCCATCATATAATTTATAGTAATATGCTTGCCTATATCGCGGATAAAGTTCAAAAAGGTGTAATCTTTCATCCAGTCGTAATTATTGACCATTTCCGCTTTGTAAGGGCTGTCAGAATCGAAATCCAAAAATTTCCTTAACTGATTTTTAATACATTCCTGATTATGACGCAGGACTTTCTCGTCCATCAGATTTCTCTCCTGCGATCTTCCTGAAGGGTCGCCTATCATGCCTGTGGCTCCTCCTACCAAAGCCAGCGGCTTATGACCGCAACGCTGAAAATGTTTCAGCATCATTACTCCAACAAGATGCCCAATATGAAGCGAATCAGCTGTGGGGTCAATACCTACATAAGCCGTACCCATCTCATTCAACAAATATTCCTCAGTTCCGGGCATTATATCGTGTATCATGCCCCGCCATCTTAATTCTTCAATAAAGTTCATAATTACGATTTTTTTGCAAAGATAAAACTGGATTTTAAATTTATGGGTTCAAACACGTGAAATACCATTTTCATAAACAAATCAGATGTATTTAACACCACTGAACTGATAATGTTGATTAATATTATATGCTTTGCAATTACTTTTGGGAATATCCTGAATGCAAAACTAATTAGCGGATTTTCAAAACAGGATGATAGTTCAGAAAAACATATTGATTTTTACATACCGGAACTATTAAGCCTTTAAAATCAGTCAAGTCGTTTATCTTTGCTCTTTAAAATCAAATTTTTATGATCCTTGTAACTGGTGGAACCGGTGTTGTTGGAACACAATTACTTATTGATCTAACTATTGCTGGAAAAAATGTTAGGGCTTTAAAACGTAAGACGTCATCGCTGGAATTGACTGAAAAAATTTTCAGCCTGCAGAATCCTAAGGGCAAAGCATTATTTGACAAAATAGAATGGATTGATGGTGACGTACAGGATATTCTGTCGCTGGAAGCTGCAATGCAGGATGTTGAATACATATATCATTGTGCTGCAATGGTTTCTTTCGACCCGAAAGACAAACCTACGATGATGCGGGTAAATGTTGAAGGAACAGCCAATATGGTAAATACAGCCTTGGCGCATAAGATCAAAAAACTGTGTTTTGTAAGTTCAGTGGCAGCACTTGGACGTTCTGAAGAGAACACTATGGTTGATGAAAACTGCGATTGGGTGAGCTCAAAAGAAAATTCGCAATATGCAGTAAGCAAATATCAGGCTGAATTAGAGGTATGGAGAGGTATTGCCGAAGGCTTGAACGCAGTAATTGTAAACCCTTCAATCATCTTTGGGCCTGGAGATGCCGATAAAAGCTCAGCAAAACTGTTTACAACAGCTATGAAAGGCAATAAGTTTTACACTAAGGGCATAAATGCATTTGTTGATGTGAGAGATGTGAGCAGCATTATGATTAAGCTTATGGAAAGTGATATTGTGAATGAAAGGTTCATTGTTACAGCAGGAAATTTCTCTTATGAGAAGATCCTTACTCTGATGTCAGAAGGATTTAAAAAGCCCAAACCATCAATTCATACCAAACCCTGGTTGCTTGAAATAGTGTGGAGGCTGGATAAACTACGAAGCCTCTTTACAGGCAGCTCGCCATTGCTTACCCGTGAAACAGCCCGTACTTCAGGTAAATCATATTATTACAACAATGAAAAGGTAGTAAAGCAACTCGGACATGAGTTCATTCCGATAGATAAAAGTATTTATGATAATTGCAGCATATTCGAAAAGCTATATAAAAAATGAACTGCAGCATATTATTGCAATATACAACTCAGGGTCATACTACTTATCTGAGATTCAACCATTTAAAAAGAAAATCGTAAATCTTCCGGCTTAAAACGCTTAGTTTCGGGCAGTTTGACTAACTTTGCAGACCTGAAGAACCTTTATCTTAATTTCAATAAAACCTTTACTATGAAAAACCGTCATTTACTATTGCTATTACTGCTAATTCCACTGTTTACCACTGCTACTGAAATAAGAGTTAGATATAATTTTCAGGCGCCCAAAATATCAGAACAGGAAGCGTATCATTTAATTTCCTTTGAAAACACATTTTTATCAGGTCTTCACGGAGAACCCACACTGCCTTACCAGTCGGTTAGTCTGCTACTGCCGCCGGGAGAGGAAGCCCTTGAAATTGAAGTGATATTTGAAAACGAACAAGAACTTGATGGTTCTTTTATGCTTTTTCCCCGTCAGTATTCCTCGCCAATTTCAATTGGAAGTTCAGGGGAATTCATCAAGAATCAACAGATTTACAGCTCAGGTGATGCTTACCCAAATGAAGCAGCCGGGATGCTTAACACAGCATATCTGAACGGGCATTCAATTGCATTTTCGAGTTTCACACCGATAAAATATCAGCCGGCTACTGGTAAAGTCTCATGGTATGCTCAGGTGGACGTGATAGTAAAAACAAAGCCCGCTACCAAAGCCGGGAATGCTCTTGCCAATTTATCTGACCGTCCGGAAATAAAGCAAAAGGTCGCTGCTATGGTTTCAAATCCTGAAGTACTTGACCAATATCCGGCTGTCAATAAAAAAAGTCAGCTCGATCTGCTTATCATAACACCCCAATCATTCCATAATGGATTTAATTCCTTGCGGGAATATTATACAAATCAGGGAATTACTTCTGAAATAATCAGCCCTGCTGAAATTATATCTTCTACGCCCGGATCTGACAATCAGGAAAAAATCCGTAATTATATAATCCAACGCTACCAGCTTGATGATGTTAAATATGTTTTACTCGGTGGTGATATTGAGCATGTTCCTTACCGTGGGTTTTATTGTCAGGTGCAGTCGTCAATGATTTATGAAGAATACAACATTCCTGCCGATCTTTATTATTCCGGTCTTGATGGTACGTGGAACGATAACGGAAACAATAAATGGGGCGAGCCGGGTGAAGATGACCTATTACCTGATATTGCTGTTGCCAGACTGCCTTTTTCAAATATTACCGAACAAACCAATATGCTTAACAAAGTATATAAATATCAGGCTCAGCCTGTTATTAATGAATTGGACAAAAATCTGCTTGCCGGTGAGAATCTTTATGATAACCCTCTTACATGGGGTGGCGATTATCTTGACTTACTAATTGGATATCAGAATGAAAACGGATATATCACTGACGGAATTCCGGAATCTGCAAATATTGAAAAAATATATGATCGCGATATTGGCTATTGGGGCGGTTCACAAATCAGACAAAAGATAAACAGCGGAAACACAATGATTCACCATTGTGGTCACAGCAACTGGGATTATGCAATGCGCCTGTATAACTCAGATATTACTGATGCAAAATTCAGTCAGGTGAATGGTGTAGATCATAACTATTGTATTCTTTATTCTCATGGCTGTATTTGCGGGGCTTTTGATAAGAATGACTGTATTGGTGAAAATATGCTAAAAATTCAGAATTTTGGTGTTGCCGTTGGTTTTAACAGCAGATATGGATGGTTTAATGAAGGACAAACCGAAGGACCTTCACAGCACCTGCACCGCGAATTCGTTCATTCACTATATACTCTTGGCTACGATCGTATTGGCGAAACAGAGCAACATTCAAAGATCAGGACTGCACCATGGGTAAATGCACCCGGACAATGGGAAGAAGGAGCATTACGCTGGTGTTTTTATGCTCATAATATCCTTGGCGATCCTGCCATGATGATATATGCTGATAATCTTCCGGCTATTAATGTGAACCCGAATGAGATCTCACTTGAAATGGAAACAGGAGAAACTTTAACTATTGACCTGGAAATCACTAACAGAGCAGGTCAGTCAATCAGTTTTTACCTTACTGCAGAAGAGCCTGCCAAAAATGGTGCTGACAACGGAGAGAAAGAAAACACCGTTAGTATAAAAAATATTGAATGGCTTTCGTTCGATACCGATCCGACCACACTTCAGCCCGGACAAACAATTGAAATGGAAATAACTGTAAACACCACCTCTGTCAGTGCAGGAAACTATAATGCTAATCTTATTGTAAACAGCAGCGACAATTTTGCTCCACAGATCATAATTCCTGTTTCGCTGGAGGTTACTTCAGCAGATATCCTTCTGGGTGATGCCAATTGTGATAATGAGCTTAATATTCAGGATGCCGTTACAATAGTGAACTACATTATGGGCGATGATCCACAGCCTTTCTGCTTTGAAAATGCTGATATCATCGCTGATGGAGTAATTGATTTATTTGACCTGATCGCCGATATACAAATAATTCTTGAACAGGAATAATAATGATATGGTAAAGACAGATGATGCTGCCCTGAATAAAAAACAAAGGTCGCCCGTTTAGAGCGACCTTTGTTTTTTTACTTTTCTGAATTCTAATCAATGCCGAGCTTTTTCTTTACAAGCGACATAATATCATCACCGGGATCAGAATAAAGCAATAAACCTTCGGAGCTGTTAAAAATATACGTGTAGCCATGTTCTTTGGCAACAGCTTTGACAGCCTCGCGGGCTTTTTCAATTATGGGTGCTGTTAGCTCCGCTTCTTTTTCCTGCAATTCTTCTTCAGCCTGGGTACGGAAATTCTCCATGCGTGTTTGTATATCCATAATTTCACGCTCCTTGTTCTGGCGTATCAGATTCGACATGGTAGCCATATTTGACTGATAATCCTGAAGCTTGGTCTGATATTCATTAGTCATTTCAGAAAATGTTTCCTGCAAATCCTGCGTGAATTTTTCAAAAACTGCCTTAATAGAATCCTGACCTGGCATATCGGCATATAGTTTCGCAAAATCTATATGACCGAATTTTGCCTTTGACTGTGCGGAAACATTAAATGATAACAGGCTCAGCACAATGAGAGAGATGATAAAAAATCCTTTTTTCATTACTTTCAGATAATTTTAAATGATTACTTTACTGATTAAAAGTTTGTAAAATTAGAAAATTAATTTAAACACCAACTTACTTGTTATTAAATTGCAAAATAAACCTGCTGATTCATACTTAAAATGCATAACCCATTTTTGTCAGTACTTCTTCGCTGATATCAAATTTGGGGTTGGTATAAATAAGGGATACACTACCTGCCTTATCGAAGATAACAGCGTAATTACCAGCGTTGGCAACATCCTGAAGAGCAGTATATATTTTTTCCTGAATGGGTTTAATAAGCTCTTCACGCTTTTTGAATAAATCGCCATCCTGACCAAAACGCTTTTGTTGAAGTTCCTTTACTTCTCTTTCTTTTTGGATTATCTCTTCCTCGCGTTTGCGTTTCATTTCATCAGGCAGCAGCATTGATTCATTCTGATAATTACGATACATTTTATCAATTTCCCCGTATTTGGCTTCAATTTCTTTTTGCCATTCAGCGGTAAGGGCATCAATACGGGTTTGAGCACTATTATATTCCGGAATGTTCTCAAGGATATAATCCGTGTCAATATAGGCAAATTTCTGTGCCGATACGGAAAAACCAGCTAACATAAACAATGATGCAATGAACAGACCACGAAAAGCAGTCTTGCGGTTTTTAATTAATGGATGAATTTTCATGATTATTTTCTTTTGGTTGTATTATTATTTTTCATTTTAGCTATTTGTTACCAATCAAACTTCCTGCCAAAGTAAATGGGATAAATTTTTATTAATCAATTGACTGGTTAATAGAGAAATGGAACTGTCCTTTATTGGCTCCGGGTATTCCGGGTATAGGATCAAACCCATAGCCCCAGTCAAGACCGAGCAAGCCAAACATCGGGAGGAATACCCTTACGCCTACTCCTGCTGAGCGCTTAAGATCGAACGGATTAAAATGTTTGAAATCCCGCCATGCATTACCGGCTTCGGCAAATCCCATAACATAAATCGTAGCACTTGGATTCAGGGATAAAGGATAGCGGACCTCAAGGGTGTTCTTATTATAAATGGTGGCACCAAGATTTTTATTGTAATAATAATCCGGGGTCATACTTTCGTTACTATAACCTCTGAAAGCAATTATCTCTCTGCCATCCAGGTTGTTATATCCTGAAAGCCCGTCGCCGCCAAGGAAAAACCGTTCAAAAGGAGTAACTCCAATATCGCGGTTATACAAACCCAGAAATCCGTAACGCGCCCTCAGACTTATCACCAGATCTCCATAAACAGCCTGATACCACGATGAGCTGAAATTCCATTTGTGATATTCCATCCATTTGAATTTTTTCTCATCGGCCATGCTTTTGTAATCCTTATTGCTGAACCAGCTATAAGGAGGAGTAGCCGTAAGCGAAAGGGTAAAATCAGAACCGGTTCGCGGATAAATGGGCTGGTCAACCGATTTTCGCCCGAAAGTTACACCGTAGTTGATGCTGTTATATTCACCATTTCCGGTGCCAAATGAAAATACCGTCCCGTAATTGTTTAAAACGTAGCGCTGAAGGCTCAGGTTCTGGATTAGCACAAAATAGTCGTCAGGCCATTGCAGGCGTTTGCCAAGAATTACCGAGAATCCGTCAATTTTGAATGAAGCAAAATTTTCATTTTTCCTTGAAAGCCCGTTGCTGAACAGCGAATGATAATATGATAAGGTAAGGGAGTTGGGTTTTTTGCCTCCAAACCAGGGTTCAGTAAGCGAAGCACTATAACTGATATATCCGGTTCCGTACGACTGTAATCTGATACTTAGCTTCTGACCGTCGCCGGTGGGTACAGGACGCCACGCCTGACGATTGAGAATATTACGGGTTGAGAAATTGTTAAACGATAACCCCAGCGTACCAATTATTCTGCCGTAACCCCAGCCTCCTGAAAGCTCTATCTCGTCAGCAGCAGTTTCTTCAACTTCATATATCAGATCTACAGTTCCGTCATCCGGATTGGGAATAGGTACGGGATTTATCTTTTCAGCATTAAAATACCTGAGCTGTGCCAGATCGCGGGTGGAACGAATAATATCCGAACGGTTAAATAATTGCCCCGGCTGTGTTTTCAACTCCCTTATTACTACATGGTCATTGGTTCGGGTATTGCCTTTTATCGAAACCCGGTTTATTGTAGCCTGCTTACCCTCAAAAATCCTCATTTCCAGATCAATGGTGTCATTTTCAACCCTTACTTCTACGGGATTGACCCTGAAAAACAAATATCCGTCATCAAGATATAAGGAACTGACATCTATTCCTTTAGGATTGTAATTAAGGTTGGTTTCAAGAATTTTCTGATTATAAACATCGCCCTTTTCAATACCCAAAACTGCACTTAACACCTCAGTATTGTATTTTGTATTTCCAATCCAGGTGATATCACCAAAATAATATTTCGGCCCTTCTTCAATCTGCAGGTCAATTGATACATAATTATCGTCAACTCTGTAAACCGAGTCTTTTACTATCCTGGCATCGCGATAGCCATGTTCATTATATTTTCCGATAAGGTTTTGCTTATCTTTAGTAAAATCATCATCAATAAGGCGGGAACTTTTAAAAACCCGTGGTCTGATATCGTCAGTGAAAGCATTTGCAATGCTGTTACCCATTTCTATAATATCAAGTTTCACTGCAGCCTTTGCAAAATCCTTCAGCATTTTATCCATACTGTCGAAAGGCTTCATTACTCCTTTTTCCTTGGTATCCTTAAACTGACGTTTTAACTTCAGATCCGACAGTGCTGAATTTCCCTCGAAATTGATTGATTCAATACGCACACGGTTCCTTTTGTTGATATCAATGATCAGATATACCTGGTTTATGCCTGAAGTATCACGAACCTGGCTAATATCAACGGTTGTGTTCAGATAACCCTTGCCGCTGAAATGTTTTTTTATTATATTTTCGGTTCTGATAACAAGATGATCGGTTACCACATCATTACGGATAAGATTTATTTTATCCCGCAAATCATCGGCTTCGGACTTTCTCACACCCTTGAAAGTGAATTTACTCATCCTGGGTCTTTCTTTCATTGAAAGGTTCAAAAAGATCATTTCCCCTTCGATCCGGGTAGCTGTAATACGAATATTTTCGAATAAACCCTGTTGCCAGAGTTTTTCAATAGCCTGACGGATACGGTCGCCCGGAATCTCAATACGGTCGCCGACACTTAAACCTGAAAGCACAATAATAACACCATGATCAAGATATTCAATACCGCTGATAGTTATTCCGCCAATTATATATGATACCGGTCTGGTATAGTTTACTTCGGGCAGATCGGAACCTATAAGCACCTGCGATTTGGTTTCGAGAGCACTTGTAAAGATAAGCGCAAAGCAGAGATAACAAAACAGCCTTAACCTCATTTCATCTACAACTTTTAATTTGTTCGCTTACTTTTCCGAATCTTCTTTCGCGCTGCTGATAATCAATAATAGCTTCATAAAGGTCTTCCTTACGAAAATCAGGCCATAGCTTTGAAGTAAAATACAGCTCGGTATAAGCACTTTGCCATATCAGAAAATTGCTGATACGACATTCGCCGCTGGTTCTGATAAGAAGTTCCGGCTCAGGCATCCCTGCTGTATTAAGATTGTTTGAAATAACTTCCTGGGTAATATCATCAGGATTCAGTATTCCGGATCTCACCTTATTGGCAAGCGCCTTAAAAGTTTCAGTTAATTCCCAGCGTCCGCTGTAACTCAATGCCAGCACAAGGTCCATTCTTTTATTCGAAGCCGTTGTATTCATTGCTTCGATCAGTTCTTTCCGGCAGTTTTCGTCAAGTGAGTCCAGATCGCCAATGGCTTTCAACCTGATATCATTATCAGTGAGTGTTTTTGTTTCCTGATGTATGGTTTGAACCAATAATTTCATGAGTGCCTCCACTTCAGTAGCCGGACGTTTCCAGTTTTCAGTGGAAAAAGCATAAAGGGTCAGGAATTTTACACCTATTTCGGCAGCAGCCTCGGCAGTTTCCCTTACTGAGATCACACCCTGCTCATGCCCGAAAACCCTGTGTTTCCCACGCATTTTTGCCCAGCGACCATTGCCATCCATAATAATGGCAATATGTTGAGGAAGATTTTTGATATCTATTTTATCTTTTAAACTCATCTTATTAAAAACCAGCACTCAAAGTAACATCAAAAATTTATACTGATGTGTATTTATTATTGTTAAGTATTGTTAAAACTTTATTCTTTCCGGCTCATCGCACCTTGCTCTACCTCTGAAATTAATCCTGAAGACTACTGAAGCACCTGCATATCCGTACCAATCATTGTCTTTTGAATTTCCACGCTGCATTCCTTCATCATAGTTTTCACCGGGATCAACATAAACCGGATAGAACTGCTTTTCGCCATTGTCATCATATTCACGGGCAGGATAAACTCCATGAACATCATCAATATAATCGGTCATGGTTTTTCTCATCCCCCATTCTAAAGTCAATCCAATAAAATCATTAACACTGTATTTTACACCAATGCCAAAAGGAAAGCAAACCGATACAGGTAGCAAGCCTGACACCGGAGTATAATTAACTCCTTCAGCAGGTTGATTTCTTAGAACATAAGTTTGTGACCTGTATACAGCTTTTGGATTATACATAAAAGCACCTACACCCCCAAAAACATAAGGAGATAAATAGCTAAGGCTACTCCCAGTAAAATAATCGAAAAAATTAAATTCGCCTACAACAGAGACTTCATAAATATCTGAACTGAAATTCAAACCACGATCAACACGATATTGGGTAATAAGATCATCGCCTCTTACATTCCCAACAAGTAACCCGGATCTTATGGCAACCCTGTTATTAAAGTTGTATCTGTAAACAAAGCCAAAAGCCGGCTGAGTGAACTCAAACAATTTTTCCGGATTCAGGTCGCCCATATAATACATTCCTCCTCCTGTTACTCCCAGTTCAATACGTTGTGCATGTATAGCCGGCACAACACCGGCAAGTAGCAATGCTACAAGATATTTCTTCATTTTAATTTGAGGGCGCTAAATTATCACTTTTATTTATTCAGAAAAGAAAGGGATGAGGATCAATTTCTGATATCCTGTCCCCAGCTAAGTTTTTCGCGTATTGTACGAAAAAAATACTGATCTTTCATCTGAAGAAGATTTATACGAAAACCGGCTTTGCTTACAACAAGCTGAGTTTCAGGATAAATAACCACAGAACGCGAATCAAGACTGGCAAGATATTCATTTTCACGACCTTCAACCCTTATACTAATAACACTTTTGTCGGGTATAACGACCGGTCTTACTGTTAAATTGTGTGTGGCAATAGGTGTGATAACGAAATTTTCAGCATTGGGAGCTATAATAGGCCCGTTGCATGAAAGTGAATAGGCTGTGGAACCTGTAGGAGTTGCTATTATTAGCCCGTCAGCCCAGTATGAATGCAAGAATTTACCATCCACATAAACGTGGATAAGTATCATTGACGATGTATCTTTCTTATTAATTGTCAGCTCGTTAAGTGCAAAATTAAGATTGCCGAAGATGTTCCCTGTGGTTTCGAGACTTAAAAGTGCCCTTGAGTCGAGAATGTAATTGCCATTTATTACACAGTCAATAGCTGGTAAAATATCGTTTTTTGATATACTTGATAAAAATCCCATCCTTCCCAGATTAATACCCATAACGGGAATACCTGAATCGCGTACCAGTGTGATAGTATCGAGCAAGGTTCCGTCGCCTCCTATTGAAAACAGAAAATCGACTTTGCCTTTCAGAGTATCCTTGTTGCTAAACAAATCTGATACATCCCCAACATCAACCGACTGGCGGAGTAATTCAAAAAAAGGCTGATACATCATATATTTGATACCATATTGCCTGAACTTGTCAAACAATGGCTGCAAATATAAGATCTCATCGCGATTGGAGGTTTTACCATATAATGCTATTCTCATACAACAGGTTTGTGAGGGGGTTTGAAAATGCAAGATTACTAAAAATGTTCAAAAGTTTAGAAATTTAAATGCTGTGAGTTAAAATATTTTAGCTTTTTACGGCAAAACCCATTAGCACGGGTCATAATATTTCCAATAAAAAAATCATATCGGAGCCAGAAAATGAAGAAATACCCCATGTTCGCCCTTACGGTTGATTGAATATTCGATACGCATTACCTGATCATAATAGGTTACCACATCCAGCCCAAAGCCATTGCCCCATAAAAAACTGTTGGGTAATTTATTGTTGAACTCATTATTGTTGTTGGGTTCGTAAACATAACCCATATCGGAATGCATACCCAGATATAAAGACAGATGCAGTTTACCGAATTTTTCAGTCGGGATGAATGGCAAATGTATGATGGTAGGTTCAAGAATACGGTATTTCAGATTCAGCTTTGTAAGTGCCGTATGCCTGCCATCAACAACATAATATTCATAACCACGTATGAAATCGTATTTATAACCAAGCGAACTACTCATGAAGTAAGGTTGACGATCAGCAAGCGAGAACTTCACTGAAACTCCCATAAGCAGATACCAGCGGTCGCTGAGGGTGAAATATTTTTTAAATGCTGATGCAATATCAAAAACATTTAGTTTGCTGTTCTGAAAAATTCCAAACCCCTGTTTTGAGATCCTCAAATCAAAATAATACCCGTCGGTAGGATAGTATTTCAAATTACGGTAATCGCTTCTGAACTCATAAATTAAACTCAAAAAATTGGGTTTGCTGTTACTGCTGATAAAATAATGTGGATTGAGCTTATAAATAGTATCGCTGAAGATATACTGACTGTACTGCAGTGTAAGTATATGCCTATGGTGTATCAAGGGGCGGTATAGCAGTGAGGTATTTATGTCAAACCCTTTGAATGAAAATCTACCGGGATCATCGTAATAAGCCAGTTCATCATTTTTTGTGGCATAGGCTACTTCACGGCGACGGCTGTACGTTGCCCCGAATCCCAGCCCTATGGTCTGCGCCCGGTTAATATTGGGTTTTGAATAGGCAATACCCAGCGATTGATTATAACCCCCTATCATAACAGCCTGCAACGACTCCTTTCTGCCTCTGAAATTCTGATGGTTAAGGATAAGACCAAAATTTATCCTCGAAAGGTCCTTTGTTCTCCACCACTCATTGAAATTCCGGTCGGCAAGCTCTACCACAGGTACGGGCCACAGATACCAGCGTTCAACAAAACTAAAAACAACATCCACAACCGGCATTTCTCCCTCAGTTCTGCTGGTTTCAATATCAACAAAATTGAACAGCGAGGTATTAAGCAGGTTTAATCTGCTTTGTTTAAGCAATCTTTCCCATACATCAGCATCTATTGTATCACCCGAGTTGAAAAGTAATTCGCGGTAAATAATACCGGAGCGGGTAGTTTTATTTTTTTCGAACCTTATCTGACCAACAATGATTTTCTGATCTGCATCATTGTTTTCTGAGAACCCGGAAGCAGGCGATTCCTGACCCAATATGCCGGAAAAACTGAATAGTAACAGTGAAAACAGAGTGAAAATAAGTCGTATTTTACGAAAACAGTCAGTTTGCAGTTTCAATAATGTCATTCCTTTTTTGCAGATGTCAGATGTCAAGATAAGTCATAAGGTTATCGTAACGATCTTTCAAGTCATCGTAGTATGAAGATTCGCCGTAAGTGGCTTTGATGAAATAATTATAACGGTCGAAGGTTTGCAGCACAGGTCCTATCTCCATGCGATTTATCTTTATTGATATTTCAAGCATGGTACTGTCAGGTACAGAAGTTATGAACATACTCAGGATCTTGGCATCGTTCGATTCAATTATCTGAGCTATTTCAGAAAGCGAATAATCGTTCTGACTGCGTTCCAGTACTATTCCCGGATTATTTATTGAGGTAATCACCGGGAAATGTTGCATGAAAGTGTCAAAAGTTATGACACCAAGATAACGATGATGTTTATCAAGAACAGGCAAGAGCGATAGCATTTCTTCAGAGAACATATTAAGCACATCAAAAATATGACAGTACTCGTCAACATAATGTTTTACAAGCGATTGCATATGTTGCCCTATGGTATCCTCAAAACGGTTCTCAATATAAATATTTTCTTCGGCAAGCAAACCAATATACTCTGTGCCGTTGACCACCGGAAGATGCGAGATCTTGTATTCATCCATCAGACTAAGTGCCTTAATAAAGGTTTCGTCAGGCATAAGCGGAGCAATCGTAGTTGAAAGCAAATTTTTGGCTATCATAAAATATACTGTTGATTTTATACTGCAAACCTAAATATTTTCTGTCAGACCGAAGTGGTTTTTATTGGGGCAGAAATAAAACAACCGGGTAAGAAATTGTGAACCCGGTGACACCAGCTATTGCAGAAGACAATGGCAAGGATTATTAATTTCGCCGGAAAAGAGAAAAATAAAAGTAACGGTTAAATGAGCATGAGGGTTATGCCGGCAAATGCCTTTCATTCTTCATTCCCGAACTTCTCAACCATATTCAGGAACGATTCTGCATCTTTAATGCTCTTATCATAAACTTTAAGGTTAAGAATTACACCAAAGATTAAACCCAGCCCGACAACACCGAAAACAGCAGGTATAAAAACCGTGAGGTCCCCAAGAAGGTCAATACCGGCTTTGGCTTTAACTATTAGTGAAAGAAGCGTTATCCCTATTATTACGGCTATAAGATATTCTATCTTTCTGAGGCGCAGGATAAGTATCCTCAGGTTCGTCATTTTCTTCTGAAAATGCATCACACTCAAATCATAATACAGAAGATCATAAAAATGCGATGCTTTAACAGCAGAAAAAACAAAACTTACAGCACACATCAAAGAACCAATTAGTCCGGTAATAAAATATTGAGTTTCGCCTGATAGCTGTATCAGCAAAGCTATAATTATATTAATTATACAAAACTGTATAACTAGATTCAACAGTTCAAGGATCATAGGTTTTTTCAGGGCAAAGGTGCTTTTTTCAAGGTTTACTGACCTCAGAAGTTCTTCGTTAAGCTTCAGTACTTTGCTTAACTTTTTGTCATATTGTGCCCATGCATCTTTTAATTCGTTAATTTCCATGATATCAAGTTTTTAATGTTTAAATTCTTCTTTGATCCTTTTCTTTATACGGCTGATCTTTGTAGCCACATTTGTTTCAGAGATACCGAGTATTTCTGCCATATCCCTGTAGCTTTTATCTTCCAGAACCAGTAAAATAAGAGCTTTGTCCATTTCATTCAAACGCTCCAGATACTTATACAACAACGATATCCTTTCGTCCAGCTCAAAACCGGGTCTGGAATCCGGCAGAGAAATTACCGATGCATCAATACCGACAGTTTTCTCATTGCGTTTTCGATCTTTCCGATAAAATGAAATAGCTGTATTCAAAGCAATACGGTAAATCCAGGTTGAGATCTTAACCCGTCCGTCGAATTTTGAAAATGAGTTCCACAATTGAATTAAAATATCCTGCTGCAAATCCTTTCTATCCTCATAATTTGAACAATACGAATTACAAATTTTAAAGATCAGATTTTGATTGTCTTTGACTACAGAAATAAAGTTGTCTTTATTCACCGGATTTTCTTAATCGTTTCTTTATTATTCGCAAAAAGTGCTTAAAAATCACATAATTAAGAAAATTTTTTCAACAATTAGCTTCTAAACCAGTTTTCAATGTTTGCGAAATGCTCAATATTTGGTTTCAGCTCAGTATTTAACTCATCTAAAAATCGATAAATTGAGTAAACACTAGTATCCATATTCAGATGCCTTCGAAAATAATCTACTGTTTTTAATTTACTTCCCGGATAGACTAATCGACTTAAAACCGGGTTCTTGAAATAATCGCATGACCCATCAGAAGGAAAGCCGAGTTTTTTGTAGATTTTGCCGAGTATTAATTCTGTTCCTATAATTTGTAAATGTTCATTTGCAATACTATTTACAAAGTTCTCAACCACTAAATCATCATGATCCACAAAAAGGGATTGAAGCCCCCTAAGCCGCTCCAACTCCGTTTTTGCAAGTAATAGAAACAACTCTTCTTTACGTTTAGTTTGTGTAATTCCAACAGTCTTTATTACTTTGTTGGAACGATTATGCTTCTGCACAATCTGAATACTGATTGTGCCACTACGATTCTTATTTTTCCGAATAAACATGTGCAAAAATAGCTCCGCATGACCCAAAATGCAAGTTAATCTAATGTAATTTACTGATAATCAATACATATTTTTGATACGTTCATGTAGTGTACTAAACAGGAAATCGGGTATCCTTTGAAAAGGAGCAAGTTCCCGCTCAAGGGTCTTTTTCTCTTTTACTGTATATGCCACCTGTATATATTTTGTAAATCCATTCTTATCCCTAACCACAAAATCCACCTCCAGATTATCTGTTTTTCCTATCCAAACCTGATAATCTCTTCGCAGCAACTCAAGAAAAACGATGTTCTCGAGCAAATGTCCGGTATCTGCAGCAAATTCCTCAAACTTGTATTTATTTACAGGTTTGAGGAATTTAACCGGGTTGCCGTAACAACGGATAGTAAACTTATTTTATATCTACTCTGATGCCTTCGCTATGGGCTGAAAACTCAGGAGCATACAGGCATTGAATACTGGTAATTCCGGTTGAAAAATCTCCGGTTTGAGAAACTATTACCGGATATTCAAAAACCCATGTTCCTTTTGGCAGATATTGAAAGAAAAAATGAGTAGCCAAATCACGCGGATTCTCATAATAACCCAATCCACCTTTATATCTGTAACCCGAAATTTGCTCTACAGGTTCAAATGCCGGAGCTCTGAGATCTTTCATGTGAACATATTCCATGTCGCGGTCAACTTTTAATTCAATACGCATCACCATTTTATCCCCGATTTTCAACAATTTATTATCTGTAATGGTTTCAAGCACTGGTCCAGCAGGCATTAAAACCTCTCGCATAATACTCCTTTTCAGTTTCAACGGAGTTTCATGTGCAGTAATTCGGTCGAGCTGCTCAAAATACTGCCAGTACAAACCACCCCATACAATAGTGTTACCTGGATTATTCACAATCACTTCTGCCATTTCCGGTTTTATCTCATCACCATTAAATGATATCCTGAAATATCCGCTTCCGGCTTCTTCTTTAACAGCAGGATAAGTAGCCGGATTGATTTTAAGGTTGCCTATCTGAACACTGAAATCCTTATTGACACCAAAAGATTGAGTTCCGCGCATCAGAATGGCATAAACAGCTTCAGCGGTAGCCCGGCTTGATTTCCAGGCATGTGTTTGTTTCTGCTTTATGAGCCATTGCTGCATTTTTTCAACTTTTTGCATGTCTTTGCCTATATCAGCAAAAGCTTCGATCAGCAAAGCCTGTGTTTCAACAGGGGCTTCATACCAGTACAATCCCTGACGAAGATCGCGCCAGTACATACCCATTTCCTCGCTAATAAGTGCTCTGTCGGCAACCGAGGCAATTATTTGACCAGCAATAGCATCAGAACTCAGATTATGCAATGCAATTGCTATCATACCCTGAAAATAAAGCTGCTGTCCTGTCCAGTATCTTTCAGCCTGATCTTTCCAGAACGCAAAACTCTCCTGATGTTTTCCATTCAGCGGAAACTGTGGTGTCCAATAACTTCTTGCCCACAAATAATGTATAACTCCGGGATGGAGATGATTGGTTTTAGGATCAACAGGCTTTTGCAGCTTATTATACTCTTCAGTCATTTTCTCATCTATGTACAAAACTGCCTGTTGCATTCTTTTATACAAATCTTTTTCATCCATGATTTTCTCAATTCCCAGTGCCTGCAATCTTCCAAACCCTGCAACAAGCTGCTGAGTAACATGACGGCTGTCAGGCATACCCGGAAACCATGACCATCCTCCATTTTCAAGTTGCATGTCAAGCAACTCCCTGAAGCTTTTTTTCAGCATTGAAGCAATATTATCCCTGTCGAACAGCAAAGCAATCTGTCTTTTTTGTTCTGATTCACCCAAAGCATCAGAAAGCCATGGAGTTTCTTCTATAACTGCAGTTTTTAGATCCTGATTTTTTTCAAGATTTGAAAGCAATGCATTTGGATCAGTTTTTTGCCATATCCTGAACACCCTTTCAATTTCAGGATGCCGGTTTATTATATGCAAAGCAAGCTGATTGGTATAATACTGCTGAAATATAGCTTCAGCACTCTTTGAATTTGGTTCTGACAAATACGGCAAAGCCTGAACTACATACCATACAGGATTTGAAGTAAACTCCAGCGTCAACTGATGGTTCACAGCAGTGGAACCGCTTTTACCCGACTTCAGCAGCTTATCAAAAACAAAGGTTTTATTCTCATTCGAACCCGCAAACATAGGCATACTTTCAGTGATCAACTGGCGGTTGGTCAGAACAGGCAACATGTTTTCTTCACCATCGCTGTGAGAACCTGCAATTGCCGCTACCCTGTATATTATTGCATAAGCACCCTTGTCCGGCACCTTAATATCCCAGAAAATATCGCGGGAATCATGCGGAGGGATAACAATTTTCTTTTGTTCCGCGACCAGAATGTAGCTTTCATTAACTGATGCCATGGTCAGCGCATCGAAGAAATTAAGCGAGACATCGGCAACCAATTCCTTATCAGTAATATTTACCACTTTTGCCCTGAACTGCATCTCGTCGCCCTGACGTAAAAATCGCGGTGGGTTGGGGATTACCATGAGTTCACGTCCCGATTCAAAAAACTCGTCAAGCATACTTGTTCTCAAATCCTTGGTATGAGCCAAACCCATTAATCTCCAGCGTGTAAGTGATTCAGGAACAGTGAAATTCAAAGTAACGACACCATCTTTATCACTTAATAATTGCGGATAAAAGAAAGCTGTTTCTCTCAAATCCCGCCTTATCATTAGTGAAGGCATTTCAGCCCGGATGTGTTCAGGTTGTTCATCGTAAGAATCACCCCCCGAAACCGCATCATCAGCTACTGCATACGATTCTTCCATAAGAGCCTGACTGTCAGGTGCAAGATTTCTGCTTTTTGTTAAATGTCTGCCTCCTGAACGAAAATCGAAAAACACAGGCGCATACATATCAAATCCAAACCAATTAAGTTTATCGTACTCGCGATGAAAGTATTCGGGAAATGAGGTATATACACCTGCATGCAAGGATATTTGTCTAAAAGCTGCACCCGCATTCCAGTTTAACTGACGGCGGTAACGGTCGTACATTGTTAAAGCCCAGTTATGAGGCATTAACACATCCAGCGAAGCATCATACATTCCCGCCAGCAGTTCAGCTTTTTCCGGCTCGCCTTTATAATTACCAATAAACACCTTCCATTCTTCCTTTCCTCCGGGTTCAAGACGGTTGCGCTTTGTTTCAAGTTTAATATTCAATTGCTTGCTCTTATCAGGAACATTAACTGAAAGAGTTTCGGTAAAAACACGGTTCTGAGCCACAGCAGTGAACAATACCCTGAAACCTCCCACATGCCTTTCAGTAACGGGTATGGTAATGAGCATAGTGCTGTTATTTATGTTCAATCGCCGGCTTTCAACAATACTGCCATTTATTTCTATTTCATACAGCACTGTAAGTTGTATTTTCGAACCTATAAGTATTCTGGCATTTTGCCCGGGTTCAGGATCAGTAGTAAGCAATTCCGACCACCAAGGCTTTGATACAGGTACTGTTTTGTTAATTTCAGAATATACAGTGAAATATTTCCTGAATTCCACAGGTTCACCGAAAGCATCTTTACTTTTAATCTCAATTAAATAAGTCCCGGGAGTCCAGGTTTGGAATCCATCCGGAATTATCCTGTCAGCAGAACCGGTATTGAATTTACCGGCAAACATTCGTTTTTCCACACCCCACGATGAGGGATCATCTTCATTATCATACACATCAAAGGGAAACATTTTATCATGTGTGGCTTTATCCAGTATAAAGCGGTCAGGGCGGGAAAATGGTCTTTCGCGAAACAGTTTTTTCGGCTGTATGAGTTTCTGTATTGATATTTCTCCTGTAACTTCCTGATCTATACCATTCATATTTTTTGCATCTATCCTGAAACCCTTAAAAGCTTCCTGATTCAGCATATCAGGAATTTCAGCACTGAGCAGCAAAGCAACATACCCAATACCTATACTTGTGCTGCCGCTTTGTGTTTCGCCATTAATATCGGTAACATCAGCCATTATATTGAAAATGAATACCGGATTCCTTTCTTTTGAAAGACCAGGATCGGGGATAGCGTTAAAAGTTACAGTAAAATTCCCATTAGCATCAGTTTTTGCTGTTCCGTTCATTATCTCTGCCGGAGGCGATGACGGATAATAAATTCCTGTGCGATAAAACGGATAGGGGAACCTTATCTGTCTTGTAACCCTGAATTTTACTTCAGCATTATTGATTGGATTTCCGGCAAAAGCAAGTGCCTGTCCCTGAACAGTAACAGATTCACCTAATTTATAATTGCTTTTTATAGTGTCAAAATCTACCTTGAAACGCGGAAGCTTATACTCTTCAACTGAAAAACTCTTATTTCCATACTGATTGCTTAATTGAAAACTGCCTGTGAGCAATCCTGACGGTATAACAAAGCTGCCTGCAAAGCTTCCGTAATCATTGGTTGTAACTATCAGTTCCGATATTTTTTGATAATTGGCATCGTACAGAACAACATTTGTTTTAAAATTTGTTTTAAGCCTGTGGTCTTTGCCATCTGTATCTATCATTACACCTTTGAGATAAATGGTTTGTCCCGGACGATACAAAGCCCTGTCAGTAAAAAAATGAGTCTGTGTATGTGTATATTTCTGTTCAATGTAGGGCTGAACATAAAAATAATGGTCGGACATGAGGCGGTCATTTTTAAGTGTGAGCTCAACAGCCATCCTGTTTGTCCGTCCTGAAGAGTCATCAGCTTCAATAGTAAATTCCCCGTCAGTATTTGTTGTATATTTAGGTCCTTTTACAATATCATATCTGCGTAAAGACTGATTATACCTTTCCTGCCACAACGTTGCCGTAACATTTTTCAAAGGTTTTCCATTATCTCTGTCCAGAACCAGAAATCTTACACTTCCATCTGTTTCTGTGCGGCTCACAAAGCTTAAAGCTGAAATCCAGAAAGATTCAAATGACAATTCATAATCTGCATTATTGTAACTCTCATCAAAACCCGCAATCACTATATAATAGCCTAAAGGCAAAGCCTGAACCGGAATCTCAGTATTATGCATCTGCATATCGCCATCGTCAGGAAGTTCATGCTTCCACGAAAAATAGGGTTCTATTTTCAGATACTGATCAATAAGTTCTTTTGTGTTATGATATTTTTGTCTTAGTTCCCGGTCAGTTTCGGGAGCTATTCCAATTATACGCAAATACAATTCCTTTACATTTCGGTGTGAAACCAATGCCTTGAATGGCTTACCGGGCAGGTTCACATATTCCAATTGTATATTCAGAACCGGCTCGGAAATTTGCTTGTTCAGGTTTATGCAATTCTTAGTAGAGGGCAGATCGGGAAAGCGCCTAATAGCGGTTTCGAGTTTAATTTTTGCTTCTTTCAACTTCAGGCGTGGCTCAGGATTGTCAAGCGGGTTATAGGTATTTCCTTCCCTTATCAGCTCAGTGGAAATAGCATAAGCAATTTCAGGGAAAGCCTGTGAATCGTAATATTGCTGTTCAAGCTGCTCAAGAGCCTTCATGTATGACTCATCCTTTTTCTCAAGTGTGATATTTTCCTTTATCCATGCAAGTCGTTTAAGGTCCACATCAATCAGCGCAAGAGGGGTTTTATCAATGATATGGAAGCCAATGAGCTTTTTGAACAATGTAAGGGCATGATAATTAAACGATAGCTCGCCGGGTTTTGCTGTAGCAGTATTTACAAACTTCTCAGCAGGCTCAAATAAAGATTCATTATTTAATTCAATAGGGTCATTTACCTGAATAAGAGTAGCCTGAGGGTTCGTAAAAAAATCAAGAGCACGTTGTGCAAGAATATCGTACAGTGTAGGGCGATAAACTTTTGAACCTTCTTTTTCTTCCAGAATTTCTGAAAAACCGGAGGCATGGAGCTTTTTTAATTCTTCAGGAGCACTGAGCGACTGTTCATAGTGAAAAACAGCCTTTTGCAGAATGCTTCTCACATCCCAGGTTTTTATATCATCGCCCGGTTCTCCTTCAATAACGGTACGGCTAAGGATCAAATGCCGGTTTACCGAAAAATAGCGATAATAAAGCTCTGCCTGTATTGAGTTCAGTATTGAAAGCGATGGCTGGGTGGTATTTGCTATATACTTGTCCACCATAACAATGCTTTTTTCAAAATGATCTTCTTCAAAATCGGCGCTCAACCTTATCTGATACAAAATAGTCCTGATAAATTCAGGATGGTTATTTTCAGGTATAATCTGCCTTTGAATCTGATTTACAATATCCATTGCTGCCTTTGGCATTCCGGCTTTTTGCAGTGAATCAACCTGCTGCCATAATCTTTGGGTCTTATTTTCATTCATTGTTGATTGAGGAGTTGAAATAACCGGATTGCAACTGAGTAATACATAAGCAAGCAACAAAACCGGTATGTTACGAAAAAATAATATTCTCATGATTAAAAACTTATTCGTTAATGAACCGAAGTAACAAAGGTATCAATAATTGTTCCGCAATTATATGAAATTGAGTTCGGAAAAAGATTTTCAAAAAACTTTTATTGTTGAATACGGAAATTGCACGGTAATTGTGTGCTGAAAACCTTTGTCATGATAAAAAAGTATTTTTCCGGCAGCGGTTCACGGAAAAAACATTGAGCAAACAAAGTTTATATTACTTTTGCACCGCATTATGAAATCATCAATTAAATTCTACCTGACATGAGAAAGATCATTCTGCTTTTAATTGTTCTAATTGCCGGATACGTTAGCATGGCTCAATCCGGAGAGAAAACTTTTCACAAAATTCCATCAGCAGTTGTAAAAACAATTGATGGTCGTGATTTTAACACTGCAAACATAGAAAACGACGGAAAACCTATCATCCTGAGCTTCTGGGCATTATGGTGCACACCCTGTATGCGTGAACTTTCGGCAATTGCAGAGGATTATGAAGATTGGGTTGAAGAAACAGGAGTTAAACTCATAGCTGTTTCGATTGATGATTCACGAAGTACATCTAAAGTGTTGCCCACTGTTCAGGGTAAAAACTGGGAATATGATGTTCTGCTGGATCCTAATGGTGATTTTAAAAGAGCAATGAATGTAAACCAGATACCTCACAATTTTATTATTAACGGCAAGGGTGAAATAGTTTGGCAGCACACTTCTTTTTCGGAAGGCAGTCAACAGCAACTTATTAATCTTGTGAGAAAACTTAATGCCGGCGAAGATATTTCCGATCATTAAGCAAACAATCAATTTCCGAATCACTTAGATTATTCAATCCACTACTTTTTTTATTATGACAAAAAAGCAGCAAAAAATAATTCTATTAATTGCAATCTCACTGGTTTTTATTAATCCCATACATTCTTTTGCACAGGGATTTGCCGGTCCATCAAGGGTAAGCGGCAATTTTCAGTTCGACGGTCAGTTATACAGAAGCGACACACTTATAGGAGCTCCTGAAGTGAATGAACAAATGCTGATGAATAATTTTGCCAATTTACTTTTTACCAAAGGTGATTTTACTGCCGGTTTGCGTTTTGAATATTATCTGAACCCCATCAAAGGTTATGACACAAAACCTACAGGTATAGGTATGCCATACAGGTTCATGGCATATAAAACCGGTGATTTTGAAGTTACTGCCGGTAGTTTTTATGAACAATTTGGCAACGGGCTTATTTTAAGGGCTTACGAAGACTGGAATCTTGGTGTGGATAATTTTCTTGACGGCTTAAGGGTTAAATTCAACCCTGCAGAAGGCATTGCACTCAAGGGTGTTTACGGGAAACAGCGTTATTTCTGGGATCATTCTCCCGGAATTGTACGTGGAATTGATGCCGATTTTTCAATCAACGATCTGGTCAATTCTATGAAGGAAAGTTCGGTAAGGATATTTGCCGGTGCAGGAATGGTAAGTAAATATCAGCAGGATGAATTGATCATTCCCAAACCGGGCTATCGTTATAATTTACCTGAAAATGTTCCCGCTTACTCCGGTCGTTTAAATTTGAGCAGTTCAAATTTTAGTTTTATCAGCGAATATGCATATAAGATGAACGATCCCTCATCAATTAACGGATTTATATACAAACCAGGACAGTCTTTATATCTTAGCGCAACATATTTCAAACCAGGTTTAAGTGTGATGGCATCTGCCAAGCACACTGATAACATGAGTTATAAATCACGCCGTACTGAATCAACAACTCTCGATATCAATTTTCTGCCTCCATTAACGAAACAGCACACTTATAATCTGTCAGCCATGTACCCATATGCCACCCAGCCAAACGGAGAAGTGGCATTTCAGGGTCAGATCATTTACACAATAAAGAGAAGAACTAAAATAGGAGGTAATTACGGTACTTTTATCACTGCCAACTATGCCATTGTTAATTCTTTGAACCGTAAAGCCATTGACAACGATACACCGATAGGTGAAAAAGGAACACTTGGATACAAAGCTGCTCTGTTTGATATGGGCGACGAAAAATATTTCAGAGATCTTAATATTGAAATCTCCCGCCGTATGAACCGCGACCTGAAAGTCACTTTGCAATATCTTAATTTATTATATAATATTGATGTGATCGAAGGTCATCCCGGAGAACCCAATGTTAAAGCCAATATAGGTATTGCTGATATTCAGTATAGACTTGCACCAACAAAAACATTAAGATTTGAATACCAGCATTTGCTTACCAAACAGGATAAGGGCGACTGGGCTATGGCTTTGGTAGAATATACCATTGCTCCGAAATGGTCTTTCAGTATCAGCGACAGCTATAATTACGGCAATCCTGAATCAGACCAGAAACGACATTATTATAATGCTACTATGGGTTATACTCATCATTCCTCACGCATTGCACTGGCATGGGGCAGACAACGCGAAGGCATAGTTTGTGTAGGGGGAGTGTGCAGATACGTACCTGCAAGCAGCGGTTTAACTATTACAATTACAAGTTCATTTTAAGTAAACAAACAGAAAATCATGAAATATCGAATCATTCTGATTGGGCTATTGTCAATTATATTTGCATTTCAGTCATGTAATAAGATTGAAGAACCTTATTTAATTGAAACTGGCGAAATACAGGCTAAAAAAACTATTCTGATCGAAGAATTTACCGGGCATCAATGCCCGAACTGCCCCAGAGGAGCCAAAGCTATCGATGATATTGTGAGTGTTTATGGCGACAGAGTTGTAATTGTAGCCGTTCATGCTAACTTTAACGGACGCACAACTGCTGCTTTTCCTGCTGAATACCGTACTGAAGTAGGAAATACAATCGACGATAAATTTAAAATGGAACATTCAGGGTTACCTAAATGTATGGTAAACAGGATCGGGTATCCGGAGGATAAGCATAAAATACAACCTGAAGAATTAGCAGGCAAAGTCAGTGAAGTTATCTCAGAGGATCCGCTGATGGATATAAAAGTTATTGGTAACTACGATGAAGCAAGCAGAAAAACCAATTTCGTGGTAAACATAACTTTACTTGAAGAGATGCAGCGAAAGCTCAATCTTTCAGTATTCATTACCGAAAGCAATATTGTTTCTCCACAAAAGAACAATGAACCTGATTTTGGTCCTACGCCACAGATTGATGATTACGTGCATAACTACGTTTTGCGGGGCTCAGTTAATGGCGCCTGGGGTGATATTATTTGTATAGGAAACCTGAACCCTGCCGGAACAAATTTCTCAAGACCATATCAGTACACACTTGATCCTGATTGGAATGAAAATAACTGTTCGCTGGTTGCTTTTGTATATGATCCGGATACTTCCGAAGTATTACAGGCTGCTGAGATAAAAGTAAAATAAAACCCAAACCGGACTTTTTTAATACTTCCGCTCAATACTAATTATATATCTGGTTTTTTCGGAGCATGTTTGAAGTGGTATTTCCTATAATTTACCATGACGATACAGGAAACAGATCAATATCATACTTACCTCTTTAAAGTGTTCCGTCATAAGATTTACGGATTCGAAACATATCAGATTTTCAAAAGAAAAACTGTTAACAGGCTGCTCATGTAATTCCCGAATGAGATCTCAGCCAATGCTAAATTTTTAATCAGACAAGGTATTTTCACGTTTATAAAGTATCCAGGACCCAATCAATAATTCTTAAAATCAGTACTTTTACAAAATTAAGAAATGAGGTGTCTGATATTTGTTTTGTTTTGCCAATATAAAACAGATTTGAACCCTCCTGAATAATTACACCGGCTTAGTAAGGTTTGTATGTAACCCAAAAGGATTATTTACGTCAAACACATTGATATGATTCAAACTGATGATAATATAATCATCGCAAGGGTACTCAACGGAGAAACTGCTGCTTTCGAAGTGCTTGTCAATCGTTATAAAGACATGGCTTTTTCGATTGCATTACGTGTCTGCAAAAACACTGAAGACGCTGAAGAAGTAGCTCAGGATGCCTTTTTGAAAGCATATCAGTCTTTGAGTAAATTCAAGCAGGAATCAAAATTTTCAACATGGTTGTATCGTATTGTTACAAATACGGCTATTTCTTCAACACGTAAAAGGAAAATTGCCATGGTTTCGCTTGATAAACCAATAATTGAGAACTACTCAGAAAATGAAATACAAAATAATATGAACCAGTTTGATTTTGAAGAACAAAGTCGTATGATCAAAAAAACAATGCAACTACTTCATCCTCAAGACTGTTTGCTGCTGAACATGTTCTATACTGACAATTTAAGTATTGAGGAGATTGAGGAAATAACCGGACTGACACAGACGAACATTAAAGTAAAACTTCACAGAATCAGAAAAAAATTATATTCATTGATAAATGAACAGATGATTAAAAACAGCATACCCGTCATACATTAAAAAATATATATTATGGAAAGCAAAGAATTAACAGATGACTTTCTTGGAAAAGTTTTAAAAAGCACACAAACTGAAAAACCAGGACCTGATTTCACTATCAGGGTTATGAGTGATATAAGGCAAATTGAAACAGAAAAGGTTAAAAAACCGGTTTGGGCATGGAAAAACATATTAAAGGTTTTTGGCATTTTAACATTTATTGCAGCCATCTTTATTATTTTATCGCCTTTTATCGGCAATTTTGAATTATTCAACCCTGAATCTATCAGACAATATATTCAAAATTATTCTGGATACATATCCGATTTGTTTAGTGGATTTACACATTTATTTGAATTTTTAAAAGAATCTACTCTAACTTTAACTATTTTAGCTGTAATAACACTTTTACTTACAATCGAATTAATTCTCAAGAGGTTAAGTAACCGTTTTTATTTATTTTTTTTGTGAAATTTGAAAAAGCCTTAATTTAAACTTTTTAAAAAGCACCAAATAAGAATAACAAGATATTATGATTCCTGAAATATTGCATTCAGAAGTTCTGCAAACACTTAAATCTGAGATTGGAAACCAAGTAAAGATAATTTCGGTTTCACCTGTATCGGGTGGGGATATTAATCAGGCTTTCAAAATCCAAACACAAAAGGATGCATTTTTTCTGAAATATAATTTTGCGAACCGTTTTCCCGGCATGTTCCAAACCGAACACCTGGGGCTTGATCTACTCGCAGGCTCAAAGACTTTACGCATACCCAAAGTTATTAGTAATGGCGAAGCAGATAAATATAGCTGGCTTTTGCTTGAGTTTATCGAACAGGGAGCTGTTACGCATAAATTCTGGGAGGATTTCGGAACTATGCTTGCTGATTTGCATCAGAACACAAATGATCTCTTTGGGCTTGATCATAACAATTATATTGGTTCATTACATCAATCGAACCGGCAGCACGTAAACTGGTTTGATTTTTTTATTGAGGAAAGGCTTCAGAAGCAATTGAAACCGACTTACGATAAAGGACTGGCAGATAAAAAAACAATCACTCATTTCGAAAATCTGTATAAAGCCCTCCCCGATATTTTCCCTACTGAAAACCCATCACTGCTTCATGGTGATCTGTGGAGTGGTAATTTTTTGTGTGACGACAAATCCCGGGCATGTCTGGTAGATCCTGCGGCATATTATGGTTTTCGTGAAATGGATATAGCCATGAGCAAACTTTTCGGAGGTTTTTCTTCCAGTTTTTACGAAACATATAATCAGACTTTCCCAATGGCTCCGGGTTGGCAGCAACGTATTGATATATGCAATTTATATCCGCTGTTGGTTCATGTCAATCTTTTTGGATGGAGTTATGTGGGCTCTGTAAAATCAATAGTTGGCAGATACTAATAAGTATTCTCAAAATCTGGTAATTCCGGTATTTAATTACAATCTGGTCGGACTTCTGTTAAATCAGTAATAATCTTTCTGGTATTCAATCCTTAATGGTTTCATTTTTTGAACAATGAATACTTATCTTTGCAATCCCCAAAAATGCAAGCAAAGAATTATTTTCCTAAAGATAAATAAAATGACAAAAGTAACTGCACGCAAAGTAACTACCCATGTGCTTCAGGAAATGAAGAACAGAGGAGAAAAGATCTCAATGCTCACAGCATACGATTATTCTATGGCACGTTTGGTTGAAGCTGCCGGAATTGATGTTATTCTGGTAGGTGATTCGGCTTCAAACGTTATGGCAGGTCATAACAGTACCCTCCCCATCACCCTTGATCAGATGATCTATCATGGTAGTTCAGTGGTCAGAGCTGTTTCCAGAGCTTTTGTAGTTGTTGATATGCCTTTTGGTACTTACCAGGGAGATTCAAAAAATGCTCTTTCATCTGCTATTCGCATTATGAAAGAAACCGGTGCTGATGCCGTAAAACTGGAAGGAGGTAAGGAAATCCTTGAATCTATTGACCGTATTCTTTCAGCAGGCATACCTGTTATGGGGCATTTGGGTCTTACACCTCAGTCAATTCACAAATTTGGGACCTATGTGGTAAGAGCAACTGAAGAAAGCGAAGCCAACAAACTGATCAGCGATGCTCATCTTATTGAACAAGCAGGCTGTTTTTCGGTAGTTCTGGAAAAAATACCTGCAAAACTGGGTGCTAAGGTTGCCGGAGAATTAAAAATTCCGATTATTGGAATTGGAGCAGGACGTGAAGTTGATGGTCAGGTGCTGGTTATTCATGATATGCTCGGGATCACACAGGAATTCTCACCGCGTTTCCTTCGTCGTTACAGTAACCTGAGTGAAGAAATTCAAAATGCCGTACGAACTTACATTCAGGATGTCAAAGACCTGGAATTCCCAAACGACAGCGAGCAGTATTGATTTTTGTTAATGGTGGCAATTATGCTCGACAATCTGGAATATATCAGCCGGTCAGTTCTTTATGAGGATAATCATCTTCTTATTCTGAACAAGCGTGCCGGCGACATAGTTCAGGGCGATATTACCGAAACCGAGCCTTTGCTGGAAAAAGCAAAAAAGTATATTAAAGTAAAATACAATAAACCGGGGGCTGTTTTTCTGGGGCTTCCTCACCGCCTTGATCGGCCTGTTAGCGGAGCAGTGATTTTTGCACGTACATCAAAGGCACTTGCGCGTTTAAACAGGATACTTCACGACAGAGAAATAAAAAAGATCTATTGGGCAGTGGTAAAAAATCATCCGCCTGATAAAGAAGGGGTATTAGAGCATTTTATGTCGAGAAATAGAGAAAAAAACAAATCATACGCTTTCAGTTCGCCGCGGAAAAACACTCAACCAGCAAAACTAACATATAAAGTCATAGCTTCCAGCAATTATTACCACCTCCTTGAAGTTGAACTCATAACAGGCCGGCATCATCAGATACGCTCCCAGTTATCAGTAATTAGCTGCCCGATAAAAGGAGATCTGAAATATGGTGCTGCACGACCCAACGATGATGCAAGCATACATCTTCATGCCCGAAAATTATTGTTCACTCACCCCGTTTCGGGGATTAACCTTAATATTATAGCACCCGTACCGAAAGATACGCTATGGTTATATTTTGAGAATATTATAGGTGATTAGGATTGACTATTAAACACCCGATTTTATGATTAATGGTCTTCAAATAATAGAAATGGTTCGAACAGATAGATAAAAAACTCAAACAGATATACAAGCCGGAATTAATTCAGTTCTTTTATTCTTTATACCAGCCTGCATACATTATATAGCTATTAGCAATACGTTGTACCTGCCCTTCAAGCAAAGCTGTGTCAATATCCTTGATCTTTTTAGCCGGAATTCCGGCATAAACACTTCCGCTTTTAACAACTGTATTTTCAAGCACCACAGAACCAGCAGCAATTACTGAATTACTCTCAATTACCGCATGGTCCATGATAATAGCTCCCATGCCAATAAGTACATTGTCGTGTATGGTACAACCGTGAATAATAGCCCTGTGCGCAATTGAAACATTATTACCAATATTTACCGGTGCTTTCTGATAAGTACAGTGTATAATCGCTCCATCCTGAATGTTCACAGTATTTCCAATCCTTATGTAGTGAACATCGCCGCGTACTACAGCATTGAACCAAATGCTGCAGTTGTTGCCCATAATTACATCGCCCACTACTGTTGCATTATCAGCGATAAAACAATCTTTTCCAAAAACGGGCCTGACACCGTTAACTGATTTTATAAGTGCCATACAATATTATTTTAGTCAGAACCAGAAAAGGAATAGAATTTCAGATTGTTCCATTTCTTTTTAAAACTACAATCCCAATAAAGCTTTTTCGGGATCATTGCCACCGAAAAGTATTTTTACCGGATTTTCAATCATTTCTTTTACCTTTACTAAAAAACTTACAGCTTCCCGCCCGTCAATTACTCTGTGATCATATGAAAGTGCCAAATACATTATAGGATGAATCTCAACCTTGCCATTAATAGCAACAGGACGTTCAACAATATTATGCATTCCAAGAATTGCGCTCTGAGGCGGATTGATTATCGGAGTTGAAAGCATTGATCCAAATACTCCTCCGTTGGTAATTGTAAAAGTGCCTCCTGTCATTTCTTCAAGGGTGATCTTATTTTCACGGGCTTTAATTGCAAGTTCCTTAATCTTCTTTTCTATCTGATCCATAGTCATACTTTCTGCATTACGGATCACAGGGACTACCAATCCTTTGGGTGCGCTAACAGCAATTCCGATGTCCACATAATTATGAGTAACTATCTCGTCGCCGTCAATCATGCTATTAACCTGAGGAAAAAACTTAGTGGCTTCGGCTACTGCTTTTGCGAAAAAAGATACAAAGCCTATTGAAACCCCGTATTTGTTTTTGTAAGCCTCGTTATATTCTTTTCGTAAAGCCATTACTTTGCTCATATTCACTTCATTAAAGGTTGTAAGCATAGCTGTTTCCTGCTTCACAGCAACCAGGCGCTGTGCCAGCTTCAGGCGGAGTGTGCTCATTTTCTTACGTTCCATTTCTCTTGAGAATGGCATAGGTTTATCGCTTTCTGTAACAGATTTTGTTTTTACCGCTTCAATATATTCTTCAACATCACTCCTTGAAATACGAAGGTTCAGAAAATGTGATGCAATCTCTTCAGGCTGAAGATTATGTTCATGCATCAGTTTGCGTGCAAGAGGAGAAACACTGATCTGAATATTTTCAGGCAGTTTATGATCTTTTGCAGGAGCCTTTGCTTCTGTGAGTTTTTCTGTTTTTTCCGGCTCTTTTATTGTCTTTTCTTTAGCAGAATCCTTTGGTTCAGCCTTGGCAGGAGCTGGTTTTTCTTCAGATTTTGCTTTTTTCTCTGGTATGCCCGAAGTATTAAGTTGGGCTATAACTGTACCCACTTCAATTGTTTCACCCTCTTCAACCATAATATGGATAACTCCACTTTCAAGTGCCGAAATTGTGAGAGTTGCTTTATCAGAGTCTATTTCGGCTATTTCAGTATCTTTTTCTACAAAAGAACCATCGCTGACAAGCCATGAAGCTAGTTGTACTTCCGAAATTGATTCACCCGGACTTGGTACTTTTATTTCAATCATATAGTTAATTGTTGTTTTAGGTGATTAAGTTAAATTCCACCTGATTTATTTCAATACTGATATTTAATTTTTAAATATGCCGGAATACAGCCTAGTCGGCATTTGTAAGAGCCGGTCTCCATTCTTTAGGTGCACATATCATTTTACATATTAAGCTACTACGGTGGCAGTCACACTCACCAAAGGCTTTTTCAATAACTTTTCGCTGCCTTAGATTATGTAGACTTATTGATCCGGTAGCCGGACTTCCGCTCTCGGGACGTGCAGCAAGTATAAGGTCGTATTTTGGCAAACGCTTTGAAATAAATGTCCATGCCCCCATATTAGCCGGTTCTTCCTGAACCCAGATAAAAGTTTCTGCCAGAGGGTAACCTGATAAGATACTGTCAAGCTGTTTTTCAGGAAATGGATACAACTGTTCAACCCTGATAATGACAACGTCCCATTGCTGAGTTTTTTCACGCTCTTCAACCAATTCGTAATAGATTTTCCCTGAACACAAAATAACCCTTTTTACACCTGCTGCTTCAACTAAATCATCTTCAATCACTTCTTTAAAGCCACCTGTAATAAAATCATTAATCGGGGAAACACAAGCCGGATGACGTAACAGACTTTTAGGAGTGAACACTATCAAAGGTTTGCGAATTTCACGATATAACTGCCTGCGAAGCAAATGGAAAAAATTGGCAGGAGTGGTACAATTAGCTACCTGCATATTATTATCGGCACAAAGGTTAAGAAAACGCTCCATTCTTCCGCTGCTGTGTTCTGGACCCTGCCCTTCGTAACCATGAGGTAAAAGCATGACCAAATCGTTCATGATCCTCCATTTTTCTTCTGCACTGCTGATATATTGGTCAATAATGATTTGAGCCCCATTGTTGAAATCACCAAACTGAGCTTCCCAGATCGCAAGAGCATTGGGTGATACCAAAGAATAACCGTATTCAAACCCAAGTACTCCGTATTCTGATAAAGAAGAGTTGTAAACACTGAAATATGCCTGCTTTTTACTTATATTGTTCAACGGAACGTAGCGTTCTTCTGAATCTTCAATGGTTAAAACCGAATGGCGGTGAGAAAATGTTCCCCGTTGCGAATCCTGTCCGCTTAATCTCACAGGAATTCCTTCGTCAAGCAGAGTACCGTATGCAAGTAACTCACCCATAGCCCAGTCAAGCTTTCCGGTTTTTTCAAGCATTTTACGCCTATCTTCCAAAAGGCGTTCCAATTTACGGAACAAGACTTTCCCCTGAGGTTTCTCAGTTATCTGATGTCCTATTCTCATTAGTGTTTCTTTTGAAACAGCAGTAACCGGACTTTTATCAAAATCATCAGATTTAGCCTTTCTTATCCCTTTCCAAACCTCTTCGTAAAACGGGAAGATCTTAGATTTACCAGTCTGATGGGATACTTCCAGTTCTTTTTCAAGCAAATCGTTGAAGTCGGTTTCAATATTACGGGCTTCTTCATCGGTTATTACTCCTTCGGAAATAAGCTTATTAGAATAAATCTTATATGGATCCGGATGCTTTTCAATGATCTTATATAAAATCGGTTGCGTAAACCGTGGTTCATCTCCTTCGTTATGACCATATTTACGGTAACAAAGCAAATCAATAAAAACATCATTATTGAATTTTGCCCTGTATTCCAATGCCATACGCATTACAAAAGTTAAAGCCTCAACATCATCGCCATTAACGTGAAATACCGGTGACTGAGTAGTTTTGGCAATATCAGTACAATAAATACTGGTACGTGAATCAAGATAATTAGTAGTGAATCCAACCTGATTATTAATTACCAAATGAATTGTACCACCAGTCTTATAACCCGGCAGACCTGACATCTGTAAAATCTCATATACAATACCCTGTCCTGCAACAGAAGCATCGCCGTGAATAAGAATTGGAATAAGCTTGTTGAGATCGCCACCATATACTGAGTCAATACGTGAACGCGCAATGCCTTCAACAACAGGATTCACTGATTCAAGATGAGAAGGATTGGGACATAATGATAAAATACATTTCTTGCCGTTTCCATTTTCATAGGATGAAGTATAACCCAAATGATATTTCACGTCGCCCAATACAGTTTCGTCTTCATATTCTTTTTGCTGAAACTCATTGAAAATATCCTGATATGATTTTTGCATTATATTGGCAAGCACGTTCAGTCTGCCGCGATGAGCCATTCCCAGTACTATTTCCTCTACACCCATTTCAACGCCATATTCAATAACAGCATTCAGACCGGGAATAATAGATTCCGCACCTTCGAGAGAAAAACGTTTCTGCCCGACAAACTTACGATGGAAGAATTTCTCAAGAAATACAGCTTTTGCCAGCTTTCTTAAAATTGTCTTTTTCTCCTCTACACTGAAAGTTGGAGTATTGCTTGAGGTTTCCATCCTGGTTTTGAGCCATTCATAAGCTTCTTTATCACGAATAAAAGCAAATTCTGCACCAATTGACTGACAATATGTTTTCTGCAGGTGATTTACAATTTTTTTCAGACTTGCCTTACCAATACCAATCTCGCTTCCTGCTTCAAAAATTGTATCAAGGTCTTTTTCTGATAAACCAAAATTTTCAATATCAAGAGTAGGTGAGTAACGCCGCCTTTGTCGCACCGGATTGGTCTTGGTGAAAAGATGCCCTCTCTCCCTGTAATTGTTGATAAGATTGATAACCTTGAATTCTTTTGGCATAAGATGGCTCTCAGCAGCAGGCTCAGTATAGGATTTTCGTGCAAACTCAAATCCTTCAAAGAATTTCTGCCAACCCGGATCCAATGATCCGGAATTATTCAGGTATTGCTCATAAAGCTGTTCTATCGCATTTGGCTCGGCATTCGATAAATAAGAATGTTTATCCATAATATGATACTATAAGTTTATTATCCGCTAATTTATTGGTCCGTATTTTTGTAAAAAACCTATATGATGCTTATAATCAGTGTAATATAATTTTTAATTTATTCGGAATAAAATATCTTTTATGACTGTGAATGTTTTTTTAATTTTAAACGTCAGAAACCCAATTTTATCCTTTTATCTCTCACTTACAAAAATAAGTACTTTTATTGAGCCTGCATTGTCAAAATCAAACAAAGAACTCATGTAAAAGGTTTTATATATCAAACAAAAAAGCCCACCGGTAACGATGGGCTGATATTTTGTAGTTTTCTGCTGGATAAATTAAGCCGGGTGAATTGCTTCAACCGGGCAGACATCTGCGCAAGCACCGCAATCAGTGCAGATATCCGGATCAATTACATAGATATCTCCTTCAGAGATAGCCTCAACCGGGCATTCGTCTATACAAGTTCCACAAGCTGTGCAATCATCATTAATTACGTAAGCCATAATCTTTATTTTTTAAATAGGTTTTGAACTAATAGAATTGACTGCAAAGATAACATTAAAAAATATAACCAGTTACTTTTTTTTATTTTAGAACCATTATGAACTAGGTTTTTGTAAAATAGATTAAAGTTCTAATTTTAAACTACTTACAAAAACGACAGTAGATAAGCAAAAACAAAACCCAAATACATCTGTTTGATATTCAGAGTTTAATAAAGATATGGATTTTTATAGGATTTTGGTTCAGGCAGAAAAAATCCTGATTTTCTGGAATAAAATCCAAGCAAAACAAAAATTATGTGTCATACTTAATTTGATCAGATAAAACAAGTATTTTTGCAAAAACTAATATAGCGGTTCATTATGAATAAAACTAAGGTAAAAGACATGATCCATATGGATGATGCGGTAATAAAATTTGCCGGCGACTCTGGCGATGGTATGCAACTAACCGGTACTCTGTTCTCGGAAGCTGCTGCAGTTGCAGGACGTGATCTGGCAACATTTCCTGATTATCCGGCTGAAATTCGTGCTCCGCATAACACTATTGCTGGCGTTTCGGGTTTTCAGGTTCGTATTGGTCACAAAAAAATCCATACTACAGGAGATTTATGCGATGTGATAGTAGCAATGAACCCTGCTTCGTTACGGGCAAACCTGAAATGGGCGCGGAAAGGTGCTACTATTATTGTTAACAAAGATGCTTTTGAAGAAAAAGCTATTGAAAAGGCTGGGTATAAAACAAACCCCCTGGAAGACGGCAGTTTGGTTTTATATAATGTAGTAGAAACTCCTATCTCAGAACTCACTAAAGCAAGTATTGCCGATCTTGGACACGGGCCAAAAGTTGCCGATAAAAGCCGCAATATGTTTGCACTTGGGATGATGTTGAATATTTTCAATATAAGCTTTGATTCTACTTACTCTTTCCTTGAAAAAAAATTTAAATCAAAACCGGAAATTATTGAAGTCAATAAAAAGGTTCTACAGGCAGGATATAATTATGCCGAAAAAGCTGAAGTAGTTGAAACTAAATTTGAAGTTCCTCCGGCATCAATGCCAAAAGGACGTTATCGTAATATTACAGGTAATGTTGCCACTTCATGGGGTTTTCTTGCTGCTTCTGAACGTTCGGGCAGATCCTTGTTTTTAGGGTCATATCCTATTACACCTGCAACTGAAATTTTGATGGATCTCGCCAAACATAAATATCTGGGAGCTAAGGTTTTTCAGGCAGAAGACGAAATTGCAGGTATCTGCTCTGCAATAGGTGCTTCGTATGCTGGTTCTCTTGCAATTACTACCACTTCCGGTCCTGGCTTATCGTTGAAAAGCGAAGCTTTGGGGCTGGCAGTAATGACTGAATTACCAATAGTAGTTGTGGATGTTCAAAGAGGAGGACCATCAACCGGCTTGCCGACAAAATCAGAGCAATCAGATTTATTACAGGTTTTATATGGGCGTAATGGAGAGTGTCCTTTAATTGTAATTGCAGCATCAAGTTCCGCCAATTGCTTTGATTACGCTTACATGGCAGCTAAACTTGCTATGGAACATATGACTCCGGTAGTTTTACTTACTGATGGATACCTAGGTAACGGTTCGCAGCTTTTTAAAATTCCTAAAGTATCTGACTTACCGGATATTAAGCCTCCTTTGGCAGAACCTAACACACCTTTTAAACCATATCAGCGTGATCCAATAACTCTTGCACGCAAATGGGCTACCCCTGGAACAGAAGGTTTGCGCCACAGAATAGGAGGTCTTGAAAAAGAAAATATTACAGGAAGCGTAAGTACCGACCCGCTTAACCATGAATTAATGGTTAAATTACGTCAGGAAAAAGTTGATAAAGTTGCTGATTTTATCCCTGAACAAAGCGTTACTGGTGATAAAACCGGCGATCTACTTGTAGTAAGCTGGGGAAGTACTGAAGGTTCTGTACTGACTGCCGTTCAGGAAATGCAAAAAGATGGTACCAGGATCAGTCATGCTCATTTTCATTATATTATGCCTTTACCCAAAAACACTGTTGATGTGTTCAAAGGTTTTAAGAAAATAATTGTTTGTGAACAAAATACGGGTCAATTTGCAGGTTATCTTAGAATTAAATATCCGCAATTTACCTATGATCAGTTTAATAAAGTACAAGGCCTGCCATTTATGGTTCAGGAACTTAAAGATAAATTCAATCAAATTTTGGAGGAAAAATGATAACAGATAATCCAACCATAAAAAGATCTGATATTCCCTTAACTAAGGAAGATTTTGTCAGCGACCAAATGGTAAAATGGTGCCCGGGTTGTGGCGCTCATGCCATTCTTGCAGCAGTGACCAATGTTTTTCCAAAAATTGGCTATCGTAAGGAAAATTTCATGTTTGTTTCAGGCATTGGTTGCTCAAGCAGATTTCCATATTATGTTAACACATACGGATTTCATGGTATTCATGGAAGAGCATTGCCAATTGCTTCCGGAATAAAACTATCAAATCCACATCTCAGCGTCTGGGTAGTTACCGGCGACGGCGATTCAATGGCTATTGGCGGAAATCATTTCATTCATACCATACGCCGAAATATAGACCTTAATGTAATGTTGTTCAATAATCAGATTTACGGACTGACCAAAGGGCAATACTCACCTACTACTCCCATTGGTACCAAAACTAAAACCTCACCATACGGGACAATTGAACATCCGTTCAATCCGGGTGAACTTGTGTTTGGCGCCCAGGGAACATTTTTTGCGCGCACAATTGACAACAATATTAAATTAATGACCGATATCATGTTTGAGGCTGCACGCCATGATGGTACTTCAGTTATTGAAATACTTCAGAATTGTGTGATCTTTAACGAAGGTGCTCATAAACAGGTTTCTTCAAGAGAAACACGTGACGATTTCCAGATATTGCTGAAAAATGGCGAACCAATGATCTTTGGTAAGAACCGTGATAAGGGTATACGCCTAAATGGCATCAAGCTAGAAGTTGTTAAGCTGGGTGAAAACGGAATAACTGAAAATGATATTCTTGTTCATGATCAATATGAAAAAGATCCGGGATTGCATCTGATGCTTACAAAAATGAAACCACCTCTGTTTCCTTTGGCAATGGGAGTTATACGTTCAGCGGTTTTTCCGACTTATAACGATTTGATCGTTGAACAAAATGAATATGCCAAAGCAACTTCGCCAATAAAAAATATGGACGATTTGCTGAATAGCGGCGATACCTGGGAACTATAAAGTAACAATTGCTTTTTGATATTTTCAATGCAAAAGTGTTAATGGAGAGTTATATTTTTTGATCCCTGCCCGTTTCACTGAACATTAGTAAAAACAGCTTGTTTCCAATGCACACAAGCTGTTTTTTATTTATTACACACTCAAATAATATTTTATATGTCATTAGTTGGAAAAAAAGCACCGTCTTTTAGAACTCAAGCTGTTATTAATGGTGAAGAAATAGTTGAAGATTTTGGGCTGGATCAGTATCTGGGAAAAAAATATGTCGTTTTCTTTTTCTATCCCAAAGATTTTACATTCGTTTGCCCTACCGAACTTCATGCTTTTCAGGAAAAACTGCCTGAATTTGAAAAACGTAATTGCGCTGTGGTAGCCTGCTCAACAGATACTGAACAGTCGCACTGGGGCTGGCTTCAGGTTCCTAAAAATCAGGGTGGAATACAAGGTGTTACCTACCCTATTGTTGCCGATACTGAAAAAACCATAAGTATGAATTTTGGAGTATTAGCCGGCAATTACGACTGGGATGACGAAGGACATACCATTGCTACAGGACCGATGGTTGCATATCGTGGATTATTTCTGATGGATAAACATGGCGTTGTACATCATGAACTTATCAACAATTTCCCGCTGGGTCGCAATGTTGACGAAGCTTTACGCATGCTTGACGCATTACAGTATTATGAAGAAGTCGGGGAAGTTTGCCCTGCCAACTGGCAGCCCGGGAAAGAGGCAATGAAAGACACACATGAAGGTGTGGCTGAATATCTGGCAAATCATTAATAATCAGATTTTATCGGGGGCGGTACCAGTCAAAAAGAACGTTATGCATCAGCACCGGCTTGTACTGCCCTGAATACACGCAGAAAGTTTTCTGACCATATTTTACTGATATCTTTTTTCGAGTAACCTCTGCGAACCAGTTCCAGAGTGATATTTCCAATTTCACTTACATCAAAACAGTCTTCCAGACCTCCTCCACCATCAAAATCAGTACCTATACCCACGTGGTTAATACCAATGAGATTGACAATATGATCAATATGGTCAACCAGATCTGAAACTGTAGCTAATTGCCCGGGGAATTTACGCTCAATTTCATACCACTTATCGCCGACTTTTGTCATTTCCTCTTCGCTAAGATCTTTAAAATAATTATATCTCTCCCTCAATTCTTTCAAGGCAGATTCTTTTTCAGGATTCTCAGGCAGATCCTTAACATAAGAGCTTAAAATACATACCTGTACAACTCCTCCATTTTCACGCAAAGCCAGCAGCATTTCATCAGTCAGGTTTCTGGGATTATCACATACAGTGCGGGCATTGGAATGAGAAGCAATAACAGGTACTTTGGTGATCTCCAGTACATCATAAAATGACTTATCTGAAATATGGCTAATATCAACCATCATTCCAAGACGGTTCATTTCATGAACAACCTGTTTTCCAAAATCACTCAATCCGCCATGCTCTTCGTCATCGGTTGAAGAATCACAAATATCGTTATTTCTGGTATGTGCCAGAGTAATATACCGTGCACCACGGTCATAAAACTCTTTTATAATGCTCAGATCATTTCCAATAGGATAACCATTTTCAATTCCAATTAATACCGCTGCCTTCCCTTTATTTTTAATTGCTGCAACTTCATCGGCAGTAGCAGCAGGTTCAGCCATATCAGGATGCTGAGTCAAGGCGTTTTCAATGTTTTCAAACAATTTCACTGCTTTTTGATACGCTTTTTCATGCCCTTGTTCATCACGTGGACCTTGCCCTACAAAAACAGCAAAAAACACAGCATCCAGGCCTCCTTCCTTCATACGCGGAAAATCAATCTTCCCTCCTCTGTTCCTTGCATCATTACGTTTACCAATATCATAATTCGTACGCCCAAGCATCATGGGTGTATCAGTATGACTATCCAAAGTCAGTACCGAACGGTGAATATTTTCGGCTTTACGTTTAATACGATCCTCAGAATCAGAACAAGAACCTGAAAAAATTGCAAGAATCATGACACTAGTAGCCAACAGTCTGATTTTAACTGACATACATCCTTTTTTAAAAGTTATTTATATTTAAAACCTCAACAAAAATAAAACAATCGGGTAAAAAATTATCAAAAATCCAAGAAAATCCATTTAAGCCTTCAGTAATTTTTCTTATTCGTTTAATTATCAGCCGAGGTTTAATCCATAATTGTAGTAATTGATTTATCAAATATTTTTTTCAAAACCCTATTCCGGATCTTATCTAAAAAATGACGGACTACGATCAATAAATAAACAATGACATGATCTTTTTATTGAGATATAAACGTTATAAGGTCAAGAGTATATTAATTAAACAAATTTGGCTTGAAGTTCTGTATCCATTTAATTTTAAAATATTTTTGTAATTTTGCGCTGATTATCAAAAATCTCAGCAATTTTTGCTTTAGATTAATTTTACTTATTTCGTTAACCTTAAAAAAAGATTATGGCACAGAAAATTGAAGAAATCGAAGGTATTGGCCCGGTTTATGGCGAAAAACTTAGCAGCAATGGTATTAAAACAGTTGAAGATCTTCTTGAAGCAGGAGCTACCAGAACAGGAAGGTCAAAATTAGCTGAAGCTACAGGAATTTCTGAGAAGTTTATTCTCACCTGGGTCAATATGGCCGATCTGTTTCGTATAAAAGGTATAGGACCTCAGTTTGCTGAGCTGCTCGAAGCTGCTGGCGTTGATACTGTTAAGGAACTCAGAAACCGTAATGCGCAGAATCTTCATGCAAAACTGGTTGAAGTTCAGGCTGAAAAGAAAATCACAAGAGCAGTTCCCGGATTAAGCCAGGTTGAAGATTTTATTGAGCAGGCAAAAGCTCTCCCGCCAAAAATTACTTACTAATAGTTTGAATCAGCCTTGCTGATTTAAATATAATGTTTTCTGGTTTTCAAAAAAATTCTGGGTAGGATTCTTTATTTATAACTCAGAACCCTTTTTTATTCTCAGATGCTAAAATACAAAACCAGTATTTGCAAACTAAAGAAGTCAGGATGCATATTACTGCTGCCTGACTTCTTTAGTTTATTTTATTTGGCAAACGTGTTCTGAAAAGTGCCGTTGAAATCCTAAAACAAAAGTCCAATAATGATTTCCTGCACCATGAAGAGTTTATCTGATAGTATCAGCAAGCCTTTCTATTAATTTTGTCTTCAGATCCTCTTCGGTCATACCTTGCTCTTTTAGTGATCTGTTGCGGCACCGGCTGCATAATTCAGTAATGTTCTTCAATTCTCTTGCCTGTGGAACTGTGCCTTCAAAAATCTCAGAAGTTCTATCAGTATTTATGTATGAACAATCAGAGAACAAATGATATTTCGAACCTGATTTTGTCCAGTAAACATGATCCATGCCATTGTTTAACAACTCTACTTCTCTGATTTGTTCGGTATATTGCTCAATTGAAGGAGGATTAAAGTCAATGCCCGTAATACCAGCTATTAACAAAGCAACTACAGCAATAGCCCCGGCAATTCCTTTGCTTTGTTTATTCATATCCTTGCTTGTCAGGATAAGGATCACCATAGGTAAAAATGCCAGAACTCCAAGAATTGCGCCTAACTGGTTCTGAACAAAGAATCTGAATTTGTCCTTTTCTGATGCAGGATCGAGCCTATTGGCTCTTTTCCACAAATATGACCCCGTTATCGCCAATGCCAGAATTACAACAATGGTGATTATGAGATACACAAGGGTTTCGTCATGCAGAAGTTTAAAGATTGCAAAAGCCTGCCCTGCCATAGCAATGATCCAGGCTAATAAAGCAAACAACCTGAGTTGTTTTGCCTTTGCTTTGTTTTCAGCACTTGCTACGAACACCCCACCACCTTTTTCAGTTGAAGAAGGGGGAACTGTGCCTCCTACTTTTGTAATTTTTTTTGTTGTTGCCATAAATCAAGAATTATTTAATTAATTAAATACGATTTCAGGAATATGAGTTTTGATATTACTTGCAAGTATTTTGCAAGGATAGCCATCCCGCAACAAATATATGATTTTCTTTCATATCCATATAAGTACGAAAGACCTGTAATTTCAATTAAGGTTTAATTGCCTGTGAAATTTATGACAAATATAATTATTCTGTACAATTCTTACTTCTTTTTCAAAAATCCACCAAGAATGTTTTTTGCCATATCGGTAACTGAACCACTTGCATCTTTTTTTCCTGCTGGTTGATTTCCGGCTAATACCGAACCAAATATATCAGTCAATACCGATTCACCACCACCGGAGCTTCCTGCACTCTTGTTTGTTATCATATCAACAAGTGACGGAACAGTAAGTTTTGCTACCATGTCAGCTATATCTTTTGATAATCCAAGCTTGCTGATCAAATTTGATACTACTCCTGAAATAATGTTGTTTTGCAAAGAATTTGCAGCACTTGTTTTTGTATCTTTCGAAAAAAGATTTGTTAGTGTTGAAAAGTTGCCACTCATCATTTGACCGGTTACTTCCTTTTTAGTAACATCACCGATAATGGAAAACACACTGTCAAGATTTGAGGTTGATATTCCGGTTTTTTGAATAACCTGATCCCCAATTTCTGATTGTAGCGACTTAATAATGTTCTCAAACATAATTTTAGATATTAATTTGAATAATCTGGCAAAATTAGAATATTTTTTGAGTACCACAAACTTAACTGTTCAACGACCGAATGAAAAGCGCTTTGCTTCATACTTCTTAATAATACCGATTGGAAAAATATAATAGACCAATTTTCGCTCTGCTCGATTGTTCTATATATTTAAACCATCGGCATTTACGTTTGTAGATTTACAAAACAGTTTGGACTATTTTGTAAATACAAATCGTATAATTTAATAATCAAAACTATATGATCATATTTAAAAATAGAACTAGCTAAGATAAAGATTTAGAAAGTATTCAATTAATAATCTCTGAAGTCCTTTTTCTGTGTCAGCTTAAGGTCTTGCAACATAGCTGATTTTACGTTGATCTGAAAATTCCAGCTTTTCATTCCTCCTGTGGGAATCCAGTTAAACCGCATCTCCCAGCAATGCAGATCGCGATAAAAATTAAAGGAAGTATACGTAAGCTTTTTGCTTTCAAAATCATAACCTGACCGGAATCCAATTTTCCATTTTGGTGTCAGGTTAATATCTCCGTTAAAAGAAAGGGTTTGTATTGTTTGGTTTTCATATTTTTGTCTGACAGCCGAATAACGGTTGGTAAGTGCCAGACTGTAGTCGAAGCTAAAATTCCATGGCTGATTCCAGTCAATAAAATCATCCATATTATACAGCATCATATCATGTTCACCTATCATTTCTCTTGCTTCTGACGGTGGAGGAGATTGCCGGGACTTCTGTTTTTTACCCACATCATTGGCACTCAGACTGTATCGCATACTGAAATTCCATGCCATATTTTCCCGTCTCAGAATTTTACGATCCGTTTCCCAAACAAATTTATTAATCAGTCGCCCGATACTGTCAACAGCATAAGGACTCCAGCTCCCTGAATAACGCACCTGCAAATTTTTAAACAAGGTAGTATAACCAGAAACATTAACCGCCGACCATTTTAAGGAATCGCGGGCTATATCATATGATCCGCTGATTGACAGATTATCAAGCAACTTGACTTTTTTCATTCCGGTTATGGTATCACTCTTCGACCTTACCTTGATTTCAAGGTTATTACTTATTCCCAAATTAAGACTTCCTGATTTTCCTTCCGGAGCCGTTCCCCAAATAAAATTCTGATAATATGAATACCGCTGGGTTTTACCCGTTGAATCCACCTGTACCTGACCATAATATTTCCAGCGATCAGTAGCAAAATCGGGGCGGAAACCAAAGCTTACCGATGGGTTCATAACATGTCTGACAGCTCTTAAAGGTCCTTTTTTGAACTGAACTAATCCGTATAAAGTAGTATTAAGGGCAGTGCGGAAATCAAAATCACGAACAGTAAAAAAACCTCTTACCGTATCGGTTTTGACATATCCCGGAATTACATCCCCCGTTTCATTTACCGTATTACCAACCCAGTGCCTTTCATGACGCTGAAAATACCAGCGCTCATTATAGTTTACTGAATTAGTCAGGTTAAAATATTTAAGTACCTTTAAATTCGATGAAACCGGAACCGAATGCTTTACCCCGTTTTTGAAATTATCCAGAGTTTCACGTCTGAAAAGTAATGAGTCAGTTGTTGTAACCTGATTACGGCTGTTCATGGTGTAATTAACGCTTATGTCTTCATACCAGCGCAATGAACCAACCCTGTCTTTCTTCCTGAAAGGATAAAACCTGTTTACATTGAACGAAACATCCGGCAGGGTCATAGTAACTGATTTATTCAATGTATTCTGACTATGTGTGGCGCTTGCATTTAAAAAATATTTTCCTGCAAATGATCTTTGATATGAAATACTCGACTGAAAAGTATTTGAAAGATAATTCTGGGTTGTAACCGGATTAAAACGATTATATTTTGACGACTGCACATTAACATTCGCAGTAAAACGCTGGGTTGGATGAGCCTTGGGGTCCTGACTATGAGTCCATCTTACAGCAAAATCCTTGTTTTTCTGATAATCCGGGCTTCCTTCTTCCCCAGTAATATTATTTGCAAAGTTGAGATTCAGGCTTCCATTGTATTTGTAACGCTTTCTGTAATTAAGATTAGGTTTTACTGCCCAGCTTCCCCGTGTATAAATATCGCCTCTGATGTATAGTTCAGCATAATCGCTCAAACCAAAATAATAACCGCCATTTTCAAAATAGAATCCACGGTTGTTTGATTCTCCATATGTAGGGATAAGAATTCCTGATTTTTGCCCTTTCTTGTTAGGAAAAAACCCAAAAGGAATTGCCAGTGGCAATGGAACATCCTCTATAACCAAATAAACCGGACCTGTAACAATTTTATCATTTGGAATTACCTTGGCTTTTTGATATCGAAACTCAAAATGAGGATGATCGAGATTGCAGGTAGTATAACTGCCTTTGCTGACGTTGGTAATGTCGTTTTCCATTTTCTTCACGGTGTTACCATGCAAAAATCCGTCACCCTCCTGGCTGATAACTTCGCGTATGAAGCCTTGTTTAGTTTCAAAATTATAACTCATTGTATTGGCAATAAAACTTTGCTGCCCTTCAATAAACTCAGGAATACCCTGAATTACTCCGAGAGAATCAGGCAAACCACTGGCAAATAGAGTATTATTAACAAAATCTATTTCAAAATAATGAGCTTTCAAATGAATATTCTCATATTCAATTTCCGCATTATAAAAAAGGTAGGCTTTTCGGGCTACAAGATCAAAATACAATGAATCAGCAGCTTTATACACAACTTTGGCTTCAAACGCAAATTTCTTTTTTCCAGATTCTGTCTGTTTTAAATCTGTTGTATCGTTCTGATTAACAAAAACCCCTGTTGTATCACGAACCTGAATTATAGTGTCGGGAATTGCACTTTGCGGTATTTCCTGACCTATTACTTTATCCGTTATTTGCGGTCCAAACCAAATGAAAATAAGCAGCAGCCAAAACAATTTATTACATAAATGCCTTGAAAAGCATATGTAAGAAAAATCATTTGTAAAATGGGGTTTTTTCACTTTAGCTATGCCTACTTGCTGAAGATGAATGATTTAAATCAGAATTACCAGGTCAATATGTGCTTTGTTCAGTTTTTATCCTGCTATAAATCCCTAAGAAATACTAATTTTTTTAAATTTGTACCATTAAACAGAACAACAGCAACCACTATTTTGACGTTTCAAAACTAAATAAAATACATAACTCTTGTGAAACGAACAGTTTTATTTTTTGGTATTGCAATGTTTCTGCTTTCTTCTTTTGAAGTTTCGGGGCAACGCCATCACCATTCAATAAAAAAAGTTGTTATTGACCCGGGTCATGGAGGTAAGGATCCGGGCGCCGTTGGCAGGAAAAGCAAAGAAAAAGATATTGTACTGGCAATTGCACTGAAGGTTGGGAGATATATTGAAGAGAATCATAAAGACGTGCAGGTGATTTATACCCGTAAATCTGATGTTTTTGTCGAACTTTTCAGACGTGCCCAGATAGCAAATGAAAGCAATGCCGATTTGTTTATTTCCCTTCATTGTAATGCAAGTAAAAGCGCTTCGGCTTATGGTTCTGAAACCTTTGTAATGGGGCTTCATAAAAGCAATGAAAACCTTGAGGTTGCAAAAAAAGAAAATGCAGCTATCCTCCTTGAAGATAATTACAAAGTTGTGTATGAAGGCTTTGACCCCAACTCGCCGGAGGCACATGTTGTGTTTACATTATATCAGAACGCCTATCTTGAACAAAGTCTCGGATTCTCGATGCTGGTACAGGATCAGCTACGTAACCGCGCTAAAAGGCATGACCGCGGTGTTAAGCAAGCCGGGTTCCTGGTATTGTATAAGATTGCGATGCCAGGTGTTTTGATTGAAACCGGATTCATAAGTAATGCAAATGAAGAGGAATATCTGGCTTCGGAACAAGGGCAGGTTTTTATTGCTTCGGCTATTTACAGAGCTTTTAAAGAATATAAGCAAAACGTTGAGAAAGCAGGTTACGTACAGGAGCTTGCTAAAGTTAATGAACCGGTTGTTGAACAAAAAACTGAAGAACCTGAATTGAATGGTAATATTGCGTTCAGGGTACAATTTGCAGCTTCAAAAGAAAATCTGCCATTAAATGATCCGGGTTTTAAATCCCTTGGCAAGATTAAGAAATATTTACATCAGGGAATGTACAAATATACCTCCGGTGATGAAACAAGCCTCGAAGCAGCTTTGAAACACAAAGAATATGTTGTGAAAAAAGGATTTAAGGATGCTTTTGTGGTGGCTTTCATTAACGAAGAACGAATTGCAATTGATAAAGCTGTAGAGATTCTTCAGAAAAGAATGCTGGTAAACTGAATAAACAAGCTGACATAAACAAGTTACTTTATTTTGGTGTTTAAAATGCCATTAAATCATCATTAAAAACCATAGAATAAGCCCGAATTCAGCATTCATTTATTACTTTTGCATAGTCTACAATAAACAGAAACAAACAGACCCATGAAAATAAGAAGTGAAATAAAAATAGCCGCATTATTAATTGTTGCGCTCACAGCTTTTATATGGGGATATAATTACCTTAAGGGAAAAGATCTTTTTACCAAGAAGTTAATTGTTTATGCCAAATATGATGAAGTCGGAGGGCTTGCCAGCGCCAATCCGGTATATGTTAACGGATTGAAAATAGGGCAGGTGAATCAGGTTTATTTTGAAGGTGGAAGATCGGCACGTATCATTGTGAAAATGATGTTGAACCGTGATCTGATAATCCCTAAAAACTCAATAGCCAGAATTTTCAGTGCTGACCTTATGGGCTCAAAAGCCATTGATATTGTTCTTGGGAATTCCAATCTCATAGTTGAAATGAACGACACACTTCAGTCTGATATACAGGCAAGTCTGCAAGAAGAAGTAAACCGTCAGGTTCAGCCAATTAAAATGAAAGCCGAAGAACTGCTTTCATCCATTGATACCCTCGTTACAGCTATTCAAACTATTTTTAATGAAGAAGCCCGTATCAATATTGCACAGAGTTTTGAAAGCATTAAGCTTACCATACATAGTATTGAACATGCAAGTTTCACCATTGACACCCTCATACAAACCGAAAGACGAAGGCTGACAGTTATTCTTGAAAATATTGAAGCAATATCTACCAATCTCAGGAGTAATAATAAAGAAATCACTGAGGCACTAAGAAATATAAAAACTATCAGCGACTCGTTAGCAGCTTCAAATATCAGGGAAACTTTCAGTCACCTCGAACATACAATGAACAATCTGAATCAGATCCTCGGAAAAATTGAAACCGGTGAGGGAAGTCTTGGTTTGCTGATAAACGATAAACAATTATACGAATCGCTTGAATCGGCATCAAAAGAATTAACTGATCTGCTGGAAGATATGAGGTTAAATCCGGGTCGGTATATTCATTTTTCAGCTTTTGGCAGCAGGGCTGCGAAACGACCCTATACACCAAAAGAAAAATAGCAGCTATTTTTTGAAAATATCGATCCATTCCAGCGGTCTTTTACTTTCCAACCAATTAAACCCTCTTAAAATCCTTTCCGGTTCTAAAAGATCCACCTCAGGAAACATGGTTCCATCAGGTTTCTCAAAATAAAATACCTTCTTTATATTATTGTCTTCCAACTCAATACGCATACGGCTACTAATAGCTTTATTTATTCCAATCAAATTGCCATCATCTTCTTTTACATAATAAATGGTTTCGGCATTTCCTGAAACTATGATATAATCAAGCTCTCCTTCATTAAAATAGCCGGTCATGGTCCTGCCCCTTACCTGATTGAATTGAAGGCTATCACTACGGTTGACAATAAATGCCGAATGATGTAAGGTAAGAGTTTCTATAGCTTTACCATTTAATTTTACGTGAACTGAATCGGCTGAAAGCTGATTTTCGCCAGTCCATAGCAAAGGTTCGCGATACATTATGATAAGCGAGTCATTCATTTTATAAATAAGTGAATCACACATTCCCTGAAGATCACTTTTATAAAATTTAACCTTATTGTATGATTTGATCAGCTCAATATCCTGTTCTTCATTGAATATTGCCCGTATGGTATCAGAATGCAGATACAACGAGTCATTGTTTTCAATAAAAATAGCCAGAGGAGTTTCTGTAATAAAGGTATAACCCAGATTTTTATAATACTCGGCATAATCACCTTTTAATATAACATGCTGTACGGTATCAGCAATAACAACGTTTTCAAAAGCTTTTGCAACTTCAGTGCTGCGGTCGTAATAAAGACTATCGCCACGAATATCGTGCTCGCCATTTATAATATTTGCGTTTTTGTTGAACTGAGACTTATTGTTTTGAGTGTCGTACCAACCATTTTCGCAATAAATATAAGTATCGTCTGCGTCTATCACAGTAGGACCAAAAAAGTTTGCAACCTTGCTTGTAGTATGATAAACCAAGGTATCGGAATTCATTATATATTCCGGATTTATCAATACAACATCTTTGCGGAAATGAACACGCTTTTCTGATGTCATATAATAACCTCTAAGGCTGGTTAATTCGTTTTGCTCGTCAACTACCTTCCCCGATTGCTCGTAATAAGCAATACCTGTATTGCGATTATAATTTAATTGATTGGTTGTCAGGGTTGTTTTGCCGTCATGCAAACGAACATTGTAAAATATTTCAGCCAGACGAGTATTGCCGTTGTATTTCAGATAATCGCCATACAAAAATAACGTATCACCGGAATTTATTTTTACATTGCTGAAAGCTTCAAAACTGTTTTCTAGTTCAATCATGTTGGCGCTATCGCAATACATTCTTATCTCTTCATGTTCAAGAACAACATTTCCCACCAGACGCCTGATATCTCTTCCAGCCCGGCGTTCAAAACGTAACTCATCAGCCTGGATGATCTTTATCCTTGCCGGAGCCTGCTTTTTTTCTTGTAAAGCAAAGCTTTTACCAATTATCAGTAAAAGGCTTCCAAAAATTATACTTAAAATAAGTTTCTGTTTCATTGCCGGCAAAATTACATAAAGCTCCGGGTAAGATATATGAGTAAACGAAATTAAGGGTTTTGGTATTGCCTGTTTTAATCAGACCCTAATGTGTTAACACGCCTATGAGTATTAATGCAAGGCTTGGTTAGTAAGACGGGATGGATGTTATCACACCCCTTCAGGGTTTGGGTTATGTTTGCTATTGTGTCTTTTATAATCATTTCACCTCTTCGAGGTTTTGGTTATTTCAATATCTGGTGTTTTTTTAATTCCGATATTTATTGGTAAGTCCCGAAGAGATGATATTTTTATAGCATATAATGGTTACACATGTTCATAACCCCGAAAGGGTGAAATAGTTAATACAGCCAATCATGTTGTAATCATGCCACCCCTTCAGGGTTTGGTTATGTTTGTTATTTTGTCTTTTATAATCATACCACCTCTTCTAGGTTGTATTGGTTATTTTAATGTCTGGTGTTTTTTATAATTCCGATATTTATTGGTGAATCCCGAAGGGATGATATATTTATAGCATAAAATGGTTACGCATGTTTATAACCCCGAAGGGGTGAAATAGTTAATACAGCCTATCATGTTGTAATAATGCCACCCCTTCAGGGTTTGGGTTATGTTTGTTATTGTGTCTCTTATAATCATATCACCTCTTCGAGGTTGTGTTGGTTATTTTAATGCTTGGTTATACTGCATCGTTTCTTTTTCTGTGCTTATGCACAACATCTTTTAGGCAGGTAAAGATAAAACTTTTTTGAACGTAAAATATAAAAATTGAAAGGAAGAGATGGGCAATGGAGAATGGAGGGTTGATGTGTATGTGAAAATAATGGCATTCGGTAAAACCATTGTACTCCTTTGGGATAATTCACATTTGTAGGGTGTTTTTTAAAGCCTTTTATTCTTTTTTGATGAGCCTGTTTCAGTCATTGACAACATAAAATACCTAATTTTGTAACGACTTTAAAAACATTCTATAACTTACTGTATGCCGGCAGAACTTGATCCCCGCCTGAACTATGAAGCCACCAAAGAAGCCATTGGTTATGTTTCGCGCCATAATGCCACCCAAAGTGATTACGACCGTTTGGGTTTCATGTCGGGTCTTGAAGTACATCAGCAACTTAATACCTCCCGGAAACTTTTTTGTCGCTGCCCAACGGGAATATATCAGGAACCTGATGACTATGATGCTGAAATTATACGCCACATGCGTCCCACTCTTGGTGAATTAGGCGAGCACGACAGTACGGCGTTAATGGAGTTCAAAACCAGAAAGACAATTATTTACCGCGTAAAAGGCTCTACTGCCTGCACTTACGAAATTGACGATGCAGCTCCATTTCTTATTAACCAGGAAGCTCTGGCACAGGCTATTGAAATTTCGCTGTTGTGCCGTTTAAACATTGTTGGCGAAGTCCATATTACCCGAAAACATTATCTTGACGGAAGTATCCCCGCTGGGTTTCAGCGTACTGCAATAATTGGCGTTGAAGGCGAAATCCCGCTGAAAGACAAAAACATTCGGGTTATTCAGCTATGTATTGAAGAAGATACCTGTCGCGAGGTTTCTGACAAAGGTCATGTCAGAGTGTTCAGAACTGACCGCATGGGAATGCCACTCATTGAGATCGTAACCTATCCTGATATGGTTAACCCCGACGAAGTCATGGAAGCCTGCAATTATATCCGTTTTTTGAACCGCAGCACCGGAAAGGTTCGTACCGGAATGGGAGCCGCCAGGCAGGATGTAAACGTTAGCTGCAAAGGCGGTGCACGTGTGGAAATAAAAGGAGTGGCTCATACCAAATGGATACCTGAACTTACTCATAATGAGGTATTCAGGCAGTATGCATTGTTAAATATCAGAGCCAGATTGCTTGAATCATACCCCGATTGGAAAAATTGGAAAATATCTTCACAAAAAATATCACGCAAAGACATCCAGTTCAAATATGAACCACTGGCTTTTGCTCAACGCGACAAACTAACAGTTTATGCTGTTAATCTGCCCGGATTTAAAAGTATTTTGTCTCATTTTACCCAACCCGGTAAAATATTCGCCGATGAGATAAGCGACAGAATAAAGGTAATCGCTTGTATTGACAAACCTAATATGGTTCATTCAGAAATGATCAATTCAGTTTTAGAACCGGAAACCATTAAGAAAATCGAATCATTGCTGCACGCTAAGGAAAATGATGCTCAGGTTATAATCTGGGGACCGTCCGGTGATATCCCTACAGCTCTTGAAACCATTGAAGAGCGATGTATTCTTGCTTTTCAGGGTGTACCGAAAGAAACCCGTAAATCATTTAAGGATGGTACAACCATCTTTGAGAGAGTGCTGCCGGGTGCCAACCGTATGTATCCTGATACTGATTCTCCACCCATCCCGCTAAAGGATGAACATATTGAAGAAATAAGAAAACAATTACCCGAAGATGTTATTGACAGATATCATAAACTTAAAAACTGGAATGTGCCGGAAGACACCTATATCTATATTTTTAAGAAAAATCTTTTTCCGCTTGCAGAAAGGATAGTAAATGAATTAGATGTACCTCCATCATTCTGTGGAACTTTCTTCGGACATACTCTGAAAAACATAGAAGGGCGTTACAAACCCTCGTCTGCATTTAATTATAAGACTATTTACGGACTTTTTAAATTTCTGAAAGAAAAAGGACTGGATTTTGAACTTGCCAAGAAAATGATGCCAGTGGTTTATCAATATCCAAAAATGGAATTTGATTCGGTGCTGGTCAACATAAATTATAAACCGGTTAAGAAAAAAAATATCATAGACCATATTTCTTTTCTGAAGAAAAAATTCATTCCAAAACGAAACCATCGTAACCCAAATGATGAAAACAACTGGATAATGGGGCAATTAAGGCAGGCTGCCATTGGTAACATGTCTTTAACCGAATTAGCACAACATCTTAAATAACAGGCACTTAAAATGAAAAACAGATTAATTAGGAATATAAGTTTCATAGCTGCATTATTTTTATTTGCAGCACCGACATTGCATGCTCAGCAGCAATATGTGTATAATTCAGATATTGACAGCGTAATTGCTTATTATACTGATAAAATTGACCCGGATCAAATTGCTTCATACATGCAGGAGCTGGAAAATATGGGTACCAGATTTTGTCTTGCTGAAAACAGAAAAGAAGTAGCTGAGTGGATACAAAATAAATTCATAGCATTTGGCTATCCTGACACTTATCTGGATTCATTCCTGATGATCAATACTTATCAGGGAATTTCCTATGAAACCTGGCAATACAATGTTATAAGCTCTATCTCCGGTCATTCCCGTCAGGACGAAATTTATATTCTTGGAGCACATTATGACGATATCATTTCACAACCGGGTAACCCGTTCATAATAGCTCCCGGAGCCGATGACAATGCCAGTGGTGTTGCTGTTGCCCTTGAAGTGGCACGTGTTATGAAAGAATATAATTATCAACCCGAAGCAACTATAAAATTTATAGCTTTTGCAGCCGAAGAAGTAGGTTTGAAAGGAAGCTGGAATTATGCTGAAAAGGCTTTTGATAATAATACGGATATAAAAATGATGATCAACAACGATATGATCAGTAATAATACTGCACCTGAGGAAGATTGGAGGTTTAAGCTGTATAAATATAATGAGGCAGAATGGCTGGCTGAACTTGCCAAATATATTGCATTGAATTTCACAACATTAAATGTTGAAGAGTTTGTTCATACCTCTGCAAATACTGATAGCTGGCCCTTTCATCATTACGGATACAGTGCGGTATTTCTTCATGAACATGAATTTTCGCCATACTATCACTCGGTAAACGACTTGGTAGTTAATACAAACAAATATTATGCTGCTGAATTAACAAAAGTATCACTTGGTATGCTGGTGCATGAGAACGGTACCGGAATTAATGTAAATGGCATAGCTCCTATTTTATCTGTTAGTTCAAGGCTTTATCAGAACTTTCCAAATCCTTCTTCGGGTCATACAACAATTAAATATTCATTATCAAAACCCGAAAAAGTTACTTTACAGATATTTGATGCTGCAAACCGTTTGATGGCTGTATTGTATGACGGATGGCAGGAAACCGGTACACATCAGATCATTTTTAACACTTCTGATCTGGCTTCGGGAATATATTTCTGTCGCTTGCAAACAGATAATAATTCAGCTACAATTAAAATGGCAGTTTACAGGCAGGATCTCACAAAAAACTGAAACAACTGATTGATTAATAATTTGTCCTTATCAACTAAGTATAATAATGAGCGATGATTTTTTTCAGGGATACAAAGGCAAGGCACTCAAAACGCTAAAAAAATATCAGGTCAGGGTTTGGGGGCATGTGCATGTGAACACAACAAGGGGTGTTTTTCATGGTACTATACTGCCACGAGCCGAAAATGACGACAGCAACCATATTGTTTTAAAGATCCCAAGCGGTTATAATTTGGGCATCAATGTTGCCAATATCATTGAGATGACCGAAACGGACTATAAAAAAGTATCATATAAAATTGCTGAAAAGAAATTCCCATTTTCTCCTGAATTACCAAACGTAAAATTATTTGGCACCGGAGGCACTATTGCTTCCCGTCTCGATTATCGTACCGGAGCTGTAATTCCGGCATTTTCGCCGGGTGAATTATATGGTTCTGTACCCGAATTGGCATCCATTTGTAATTTATCAACAGAAAAATTATTTTCGATCTTCAGCGAAAACATGGGTCCTGATCAGTATAGAAAGCTTGCAATAGCCATTGGCAAAGAAATTGAATCAGGCATTGATGGCATTGTTATCGCTCACGGTACTGATACTATGCATTATACTGCTGCAGTTCTAACATTTATGGTTCAGAACCCTCCAATCCCCATTGTTCTTGTAGGCTCGCAACGTTCATCCGACCGTCCCAGTTCCGATGCCGCACTGAATCTTATGTATGCTACCACAGCCGCAGGCCACGGCAATATTGCAGAAGTTATGGTTTGTATGTTTGGATCTACTTCTGATAAATATGGATTTTTACACCGGGGAACAAGGGTGAGGAAAATGCATTCATCATGTCGTTCCACTTTCCGAACCCTCAGCGACCATCCCCTTGCTACTGTTACTCTTGATGGTGTTAAACCTTTAAAATCAAAATACAACCAGAGGAGAAAAGACAAAAAAGTAAAAATCCTTCCCTTTTTTGAAGAAAAAGTTGCACTTGTGTATTATTACCCCAATATGCAGCCCGATATTATCGAAATGATGATTGAGCGGGGTTACAGGGGTATTATTATTGCCGGAACCGGCCTGGGACACATAAACAAACCTCTTTATCCTGCAATTGAAAAAGCTGTTAAAAACAATATTGCTGTTTACATGACGGTTCAAACCTTATGGGGTTATGCAAACATGTTTGTATATGAAACAGGACGAGATTTAATTGCAAAAGGTGTAATTCCTGCTGAGAATATGCTACCCGAAGTCGCCTACATAAAACTGGGCTGGGCTTTGGGTCAGACAAGCGACCTTGAAGAAGTAAAAAGGATCATGTTAGCCCCTGTAAATGACGACATTACGTTGCGTGAACCATATAATGGCTATCTTGTTTATCAGGGTGGAGTTCCTGAGGTTGAGGAATTTATCCGCAAAGTACATAAATGATTGAATTTATCTATTTTTGTAAATACAGCTCGCAACAAATCAGAGCTTATCATGTTAAACACATAATAAAGGATCTGAAGTTTTTATAAAAATTTCAAACCAGATAAAAACAGATTTTCAAAAATTAATTAATGCACCAGGTTTTAATAGTTGATGACGATCCTACTTTCTGCATGATGCTAAAAACATTTCTTGAACAGAAAAACTTCGGGGTTAAGGCAGTATTCAGTGCAGGAAGCGGGTCAAGAGCATTCCAAGATTTTGATTTCGATATTGTCCTTACTGATTATCGCCTTCCTGATAAAGATGGTATTGAACTTCTTAAAGAATTCAAATCACTGAAACCGGAAACACCGGTAATACTTATGACAAGGTATGCTGATATCAGAATGGCTGTGAATGCTATTAAACTCGGGGCTTTTGAATATGTTACTAAACCCGTTAATCCTGATGAGATTCTGCTTACTATCCGGAATGCTTTAAAAAAGAAAGAAGAAACTGAGAAACAGCGCGAAAGAATAAGTAAGGGATTCAATATAAGATCTACCGATTTTCAGTTCATAGAGGGTAAAAGCGCTGAAGCACAAAGGATCATGCAATATGCCAGTTTGGTTGCACCTACTGATATATCGGTAATAATCCATGGTGATAGCGGAACAGGAAAAGAATATATTGCACGAACCATTCATCTGAAAAGTAAAAGGAAGAACAAACCTTTTGTGGCGGTTGACTGCGGAGCCCTGTCAAAAGAGCTTGCAGGCAGCGAATTGTTCGGGCATATGAAAGGTTCGTTTACCGATGCACATACTGATAAGGAAGGGCAGTTCCAGATCGCTAACGGAGGCACTTTGTTCCTGGATGAAATCGGGAACCTGTCGTATGAAATCCAGTTAAAGCTGTTACGTGCCACTCAGGAAATGAAGATCCGGCGAATTGGCGGAACACAGGATATAAAGATAGATGTACGGATTATTGTGGCATCGAACGAAGATCTGGACAAGGCTGTGAAAAAAGGAACATTCAGAGAAGACCTTTATCATCGCCTCAACGAGTTTAAAATTGAAATGCCGTCTTTGAAAGATCGTAAAGATGATATTGAGATTTTTTCCATGCACTTTCTAAAAAAAGCAAATCAGGAGCTCGAAAAAAATATTGATTCTATTGATGAAAGAGTGATGAATAAATTCATGATTTATTCATGGCCGGGAAATATTCGTGAACTCCGAAATGTAATAAAGCGCGCTGTTCTGCTGGCTCAGGAACATACAATAACCATTGACCTGCTTCCTTCAGAAATATTACAGCCTGCTGAAAACAACGACAAAACCTCATTAGATACTACTGATCTGAAAGCCATATCAGAAGCCAACGAACGTCATTTAATTACAAAAACACTGGAAAAAGCCCATTATAACAAAACCAAAGCAGCGCAAATGCTTAATATTGACCGCAAAACCCTTTATAATAAAATGCGGTTATACGGCATCGAAGGTTAAAAATTCAAATTATTCGTATTCCTTGGCTTTTTTCTTCAGTTTAGGAAAAACAGAAGCACTCTTTTTCCTGATTGAAGCTATAAGGTTTTTAAATTCACGATGCTGGGGATTTCCATTGATCTTTTCAAGTTTGAGCAAATCTTCTGTTACGCCTTTCATGCCTAAGTGTGCATATGAAGTGAGCATTCTGTGAGCAAGAGTGGAAATAGCTTCGTAATTGTTTTCCTTTAAATTTGCTTCAAGGGTTTTAATGTTTTTAGTATTTTCATCCACAAACGAATTAATGATAACAGCCACAGCTTTTTTATTTCCTCCAGCAAAACGTTTAACATCGCTGAGGTCAAATTCCATATCTTCTGATGTATGTTCATCCGGCTTCTCAGCAACAGTTTGTATGCTTGTTTTATAATCAAATCCAAATTGTTCGGCAAGCTTCATAAACAGTTCACTTTCGCGATAAGGCTTTAGTATATAATCGTCCATTCCCGATTTCATATAATGATCAAGATCGTCTTCCATAATATTTGCCGTAATGGCAATAACAGGCATTGAAGCTTTATCCAGATCTGCAATAGCACGGATTTTTTGAGTAAGCTCAATACCGCTCATATCGGGCATATGAATATCGGTAAGAATTAGATCGTATTCGTTTTGCATGATCATCTCCAACGCCTTTTCGCCGCTTGAAGCAAAATCAACCCTGACATCCCAGCGCTCGAGGATCATGGTTGTAAGCTTTATATTAAACGGATCGTCATCAACAAGCAAAATATATTTGTCTTTCAATACATCTGATTCTATTTTCTCCATTTCCATTGAAAGCAATAAATCGTCAGCATCAGCAAACGTATAGGGTATCTCAAAATAAAAAACAGAGCCTTTGCCTTCTTCTGAAGCAACACCAATAAGTCCATCCTGCATCTCGATAAGGCTTTTGCTGATAGTAAGCCCCAGACCTGTGCCACCAAACTTACGGCTCAGAGAAGAATCAGCCTGGGTAAAACCTTCAAAAATGCTATTAAGTTTTTTGGGGTGAATACCAATGCCTGTATCATGAACTTCAAACCTTACTTTCACTTGATTTTTCAAGACAAAAGTGCTGCTGGTCTTACGACAGATCACAAAGACTTTTCCTCTTTCAGTAAACTTTATTGCATTCCCAACCAGATTAAAAAGTATTTGCTTCAGGCGCAATGGGTCGCCAATTAATTTCTCGTTATTATCAAACTCAATATGATAGCCAAACCCGATTCCTTTTTCTTTTGCTCTGATCCTGAAGGTTCTGTAGGTTTCAGCCATTACATCTTCAACTGAGAACGGAATTTTTTCGAGTTTAAGTTTACCTTGTTCCAATTTGCTGAAATCCAGAATATCATTAACCAGCGATAATAAATGATCTGACGATATCTTAACAGCATTCAACTGATCAGTTTGTTCCTTATCAAGAGCTGTCCTACTCAGTTGTTCTGAAAAACCAACTATTGAATTCAAGGGGGTTCTTATCTCATGGCTCATCGTTGCAAGAAAATCCTCCTTCACTTTTGCAAGTTGTTCGGCTTTTTGCTTTGCAATGAAAAGCTGGTTTCTAAAGAAATTACTTCTTGAAATGGATCGCAAAATAAAAAACAGAAATATCAGGATTATAAACAAACTTGCAAGCATTACAGAGCTTATAAGCATTACCGATTTCCCGGCAACGTCGCTGGCATCAGTTATTTGCTGCGATACCAGTGCCGTTTCTTCCTCCTCAAGTTCAGCAATTATATCCATTATCTGGCTGATGATCAGGGAGTTATTTTTAAGCAGTTCCAGTTCTTTTTCAAAAAGCTGTGCCTGTATCTGAGTTTCCTCTACTCTCAGTTCATTCAGTATTTTTTGAATGCGATACAGAAGCACGGTATCGGTTTGAACCAGAATACTGGTATCTCTAACAATTTTTGTTTCACGTAGAACCTGCTCAATGGGTTTTATTATCTCTTCGGTTTTTTCTTCCTTACTTGAAAAAAGACTGGCTATCCTGGAAAAAAAGCTTTTTGACTGCTCTACTTTTTTTGTCTCTTCAGGTTGTTCAATCAAAAGAGTATCAATAAGCGACTCAGTTACTGATGTTTGCGTATAAATCCGGGTTCGGGTAGTATCAGGAGTAGTTTCACGTAGTTTTTCAAGTGCCAGTTTTGAATAATTCACCGAATCGGCAGCCCGTTTAAATATCATAAACTCATCAATGTTTCTGAGCCTTGTATTCAGCAAAACCGAAATCTGGCTAACCTTGCCAAACTGCATATAATTTTCGGCTGTAAGAAGTTTCAGGGTATCAATGTTTTTATTGGCTTTTTTAATATACGATAGATAGTTCTTAAAATATTCCTCATCCTTCATGAGTATATAGATCCGCATATTGTTTTCGGCTTCTGTCAGAACAGAAAATGTTTCTCTGAGTTTTGGAAGCTTTTTACCAGGCCTTGAAAGCTCAATCACACTCTTTAGCAATTTCGAAGTACTCTCATAAGTAAAATACCCGGCCGCCACTACAGTAAGAAAAGCAAAGGTAAAGCCCAGGATCACATTGGTCCTTATGCCATAGGTTCTGATATGAAGCTTTTTTTCTGACATTTTAGCCTAAAAAATCTCAACAATTTTTTGAGTATAAAAATACTATTTTTTCTTAAAATTGAAACTATTGAATCAATCAAAATATTGTAATGATTCAACATCTAAATTCAATAAGGTGGTAGAGCCGATGGATTGTAACTAAAACTTATCAGTATTCAATGTCAAGTACTACAGGACAATGATCGGAGTGCTTTGCCTGAGGAAGGATTTGTGCACCCTGCAGATTCCCGGCAAGGTTCTCGGTAACCATGTGATAATCAATACGCCAGCCCAGATTCCTTGCTCTTGCGTTCGCTCTGAAACTCCACCAGGTATATTGATGTGGTTCCTGATTGAACACTCTGAAAGTATCAACAAACCCTGAAGAAAGAAAATATGTCATCCATTCTCGCTCTTCAGGCAGGAAACCTGAGTTCTTTGCATTTCCAACCGGATCGTGGATATCAATAGGTTTGTGACAAATATTATAATCTCCGGAAATTATCAGTTTTGATCGGCTTTGACGTAATGACTGAACATAATCATAGAAATCGCTAAGCCAGATCATTTTAAAAGCCTGACGCTCATCTCCGCTAGAACCCGAAGGATGATAGACGCTGACAATGCTCAAATCTCCAAAATCAACCCTGAGAAATCGCCCTTCATCATCATATTTTGAAATCCCCATTCCGTAAATTACGTTATCAGGAACTTTTTTGGTAAGGATCCCCACACCGCTATAACCTTTTTTCTTAGCTGAATACCAGTATGATCTGTAACCAAGAGCTTCAAATTCAAGAACGGGTATCTGTTCAAATTGTGCCTTGGTTTCCTGTAGGCAGAGCACATCAGGGTCAGCAGCCCTGAGCCACCCGGTCAGCCCTTTAGATACAGCCGAGCGAATGCCGTTGACATTATAAGTAATAATTTTCATTTTAGGAATTAAGAGTAAACAAGAAAACTGCTAAAGTAGGAAAAGAATTAGTAAACGCAAGTCCTGAACTCTGAACAACATGAATTAAACATTGCAATTAAAGATTTATCTCCTTGTTTTTTCAATAAATGTGGATTCGGGATTGCCTTAGTTGTGGAAAACTCTGTTAAATTAAGTTTCAAGCTTTTTATTATCCCAGGCTTTTATTGTCGAAACTGATGTCTTTAACATTAAGCTGCAGATTAACATTTCCATTCCAGAAATTTTCTTCAACATGATAACAAATGCTAAAAGGTTCGCCGGATAAGATCTTATTTATATGCTGTCCTTGCTGAAATGCAATTGCTGAGAACGGGAAACCTCTGGTTTCACGATGTACCACTTCGAATTTCAGATGGTTTTTTCCAACAACCCTTGCATTACCTGTATCAATCAATCCACTGGTTTGAAATATCGGCGACATATTTCCTGGGCCAAAAGGAGCAAACTGCTTTAGAATTCTCATGAATTTGGAATTGATCTGATTAAGATTAATGGTAAGGTCAATTTCAACTTCAGGAATTAACATGCTTTCGGTAATATTTTCAGAAACAACCTTACCAAAACACTTGCAGAAGGAATCAAATTTATCGGGTATTATTGATAGTCCGGCGGCATATTTATGGCCTCCGAAATGCTCAATATACTCACTGCAGGCATCAATAGCATCGTAAACATCAAAATCTTTAACTGAACGTGCCGAACCGGTAATTGTATCATTTGATCTAGTAAATACAATAGTAGGACGATAATAGTAATCAGTTAAACGCGAGGCAACTATACCAATGACCCCTTTATGCCAGTCAGGATTATAAACTATTGTTGATTTACTATTTTTAAGCTCTTCATTTTCGTTTATCATATCAAGAGCTTCTTGTGTGGTTTGCATATCAAGGTTGCGGCGCGAAGTATTATACTGGTTAATTTGCGTTGCCATCATTGATGCAATTTCAAAATTGCCGGAAATCAATAACGCTACAGATTCCCTTCCGCTTTCCATTCTTCCTGCAGCATTGATGCGTGGTCCTATGTAAAACACCAGGTCGTTTATGTTCATTTCTCTGGTGAAAACCATGGTGTCAGTATTTATAATGCCGCATACTTCCATAATGGCAAGAATTCCAGGACGGGGTTCTGAATTTAATAGGTTAAGTCCCAGGTGTGCCAGAATACGGTTCTCACCAGTTATAGGAACAATATCAGCAGCAATGCTTATAGTAACAAGGTCCAGATATTTAATAAGAGATTTTTTTGATTCCTTCTCCCATGATTGCATTAATCCCTGGATAAGTTTGAACCCGATACCACAACCGGATAGTTCTTTATAAGGATAGTTACAATCCGTTCTTTTAGGGTCAAGCACGGCATAAGCCTGTGGAATTTCTTCGCCCGGGCGATGATGATCACAAATTATAAAATCAATATTACGTTCATTAGCGTAATTCACTTTATCAACAGCTTTTATTCCGCAATCGAGTGAAATGATAAGACTAAAACCATGCTCATATGCGTAGTCAATACCTATTTCCGAAATTCCGTATCCTTCGCTATAACGGTCGGGAATGTAATAATCCAGGCGCTCATACCGCTCTCTTAAAAACGAATATACTAATGCCACCGCCGAGGTTCCGTCAACATCGTAATCGCCGTAAACAAGGATCTTTTCATTGTTTTTCAGAGCCTGTGTTATACGTTCAACAGCTCGGTCCATATCTTTCATCAGGAAAGGATCATGCAAATGATCAATTTGAGGACGGAAAAAAGATCTGGCTTCATTAAAGGAATTAATATCCCTTTGAACCAGTAAATTGGCAATAACCTCGTCAATTCCCAACACCCTCTTAAGATGTTCGACTAACTCTTTATCACCCCTCTTCTTTACAACCCACCTTTTTTCCATGTTGAAATTTCTTGAATTACAAAAGTACCATTTTCTTTACAATAATTGAATATTCACAAGCTTTTAAAATAATAAAACAGACATATTACCGAATCCGGAGAATAATCCCCACCTGACAACAAAGGCTTAATATGATTAATGCATTAGTATCACAAAGTTTACAGGCTCTTGTACAAATATTGCAAGAATTAGAAACAATCATAAATCATTTTGATTTTCGTCAAATACCATGAATTTTATGATCTCTGTTCAGGTAATGTCGGACATCTTTCTGAAAAACACATCTTAAAATACTATAATTAAGCACATTGTCAACTAAAATTAACAATTTGTCACCTCATTTTATCTGCCTCATTACACTTCAATTACTACCCGGAGCTTTATTTACATATTTTAGCGTACGACTTAATTCATGAATTTGAACTAATTTTGCATCCAAAATAATTGTCAAATAATATTTCCATGAAAATGAAATTTAAATGTCCTGAATGTTCAAAGCTTTTTGAAGCCGAAGGAACAAGAATAGAATATCATAGCCCGATTTACGGGCCATGTGCTAAATATGTAGGATATTGCCCTGACTGCAATGTAGAAAGTGATGAATACCGTGAACCCAATCCCGGAAAGAAATATCAAAACTACGAACCAGTATCACCTCCCGGTTGCTGCTGTAGCGGCGGAAGTTGTGACTTTTAATTTAGTTTTCCATGAGATTTCTGAATTTTTGCATAGCAATTTTCATCTTTTCCCTTAAGGTTGATGCACAACCTGCTGATTATTACAGCAGTGCTACAGGTCTTACAGGAATTGCTCTGCAACAGGCATTGCACAATATCATCAAAAATCATCAGGCTCAGTCCTATGCTTCTTTATATGGTCATTTTCAGGTAACTGACTGCAAGCCCAATATGGTTGTTTGGGATATGTATTCCGATGTTCCGGGTGGTACACCGGCTTATATTTATCATTACAATGCCGGTGATGAATGTGGTAACTACTCAAGAGAAGGCGATTGCTATAACCGTGAGCATTCTTTCCCGAAAAGCTGGTTTGGAGGTAATATAACACCAATGTACACCGATCTTTTTCACCTGTATCCTACTGATGGCTACGTAAACAACCGCCGCGCCAACTATCCTTACGGAGAGGTCGGCTCTGCAACATGGACTTCAACGAATGGAAGCAAGGTAGGAAGCAATACATTTCCAGGATATTCAGGTATTGTGTTTGAACCTGTTGATGAGTACAAAGGTGATTTTGCCCGAACCTATTTTTATATGGCTGTCAGATATTACGGGCAGGATGGCAGTTGGCCCGGCAGCCCCATGCATAACGGCGCACAACTTAAACCATGGGCGCTTAATCTATTGAAAACATGGCATTTACAAGATTCGGTCAGCCAGAAAGAAATAGACCGTAATGATGTAGTTTATGAAATACAGGGCAATCGTAATCCTTTTATTGACCATCCGGAATTTGCCTGGGCAATATGGGGCGGATTAACTGCTATTGAAGAATTGATAGAAATAACCGGAATAACTGTTTATCCGGTTCCGGCAATTGATCATTGTTTTATATCATTTTCCGAACCCATTACTACCCTCCCGGTTTCAGCTTTGTTCGACCCTGCGGGAAGGCAAATAAATATCAGTACAAGCCTTGATAATGGCAATATTATGATTGATACATCCGATCTGCCAAAAGGATTTTATATCATTGCCATACAATTCGAAAATACTAATCCAATAGTTGCGAAAATTGTTAAATAAGCTGTCGTTTTTTCGAAATTATTGGACAAAAAGGTCTTGTTTTATAATACTGACATAGATCACCAATACCCTTATATGTTGTAAACCGTTTGATTAAACAATATTTATAATTTCAGACAGTTTATTTAAGATCGGTAATACTTTTAAAGATCAGTGGTATCTTTAACGTCCAATAAAAATAATACTACTTTGGTTTCACACCTTTGTTCATTTTTAATAATTAACTGACAAACAATATATTAGCATGAAGATATTAAAATCACTCCCTGTTTTTCTTCTTATGTGGTTGTTTTTAATTAAAGCCACAAATTCTCAGGGAGTAGGGATCGGGCAATGGAGAGAGCATTTGCCATATCAGAATGTAATTTCAATTGCCGAACTCGGTGATCTGATATATGCCGCAACGCCCTACAGCCTGTTTTACTATAACCGTTCGGATGCAAGCATATCGAGGCTGAGCAAAGTAAATGGATTGTCGGATGTGAATATCAGTGTTATAGCTTCCAATCCTGATCAAACCACACTTATTATTGCTTACTCAAATGCTAATATTGATTTGCTTCAGCAGGGCAATATCATCAGTATAAGTGATATAAAGCGCAAACCCATTATGGGAAATAAAACCATTAACAATATTACCTTTATCGGTGAATATGCTTACCTGTCATGTGGATTTGGTATTGTAAAACTGGATATAAAAAGGCATGAAATCGTTGACACATATTATATAGGCTCCAGCGGAACAAGTATCAAAATATACGATATTGCCTATTATTCGCCTGATTCAAGTATTTATGCCACTACTGAATCGGGTATTTTGTATGCTGATATTAACAGTCCTAATCTGGCTCATTTTATTTATTGGCACTCGGCAAATATTCCCGGAAGTTATTCAGCCCCGTTCAATCATATAATTAGTTTTCAAAACAAACTGATTGCAAACAAATCCGGGAACAATCAGAATAATGACACATTGTTTGTTTTTGACGGTTCATCGTGGAAACACTTTGATAACAGCCATACCAGAAGTGTTAAACAGTTAAAGACAGGTAATAACAAACTACTCGTCACACGCTATAACGAAGTATTTATTTATGATCAAAACTTTGCGGAACTTGTACGAATATCTGATTACAAATCAGGTACTATAAACTCGCGTGATGCCATTATTGCCGGCGATGGAAAGACTTATATCGCTGATATGGGTTCGGGATTAATGAGGCAGGCTGATAACGATTTCCGTTTTGAGTCAATAAGACCAAATGGACCTGCCTCTCATGAGGTTTTTGCAATGCAGGCAGCAAAATCAAATGTTTACATGGTTCCGGGTGCCAGAACAAGCTGGTGGGATAATACATGGAAATCGCCTTCACTTTCAATTTTCAAAGGACAAAACTGGACAACAAGGCATTCCTATAATACATCGGGCATGGAAAATTTCAACGACTTGTTGAGCATTGCAGTAGACCCTCTTAATCATAATCATTTATTTGTTGGTTCGTGGGGAAAAGGCATGTTTGAAATGCTTGATGAACAAATAGTTGCACGATATGACGAAACAAACAGCTCTCTCAAATTCCATACCCTGCGTAACGACTGGATAGGTGTAGGAGGCATTGCTTTTGATAATCAGGGTAATGCGTGGGTTACAAATAACCATTCCACAGATTTGCTTTCAGTAAGAAAAGCCGATGGAACATGGCGCTCATTTAATCTGAGTCCTGTTGCTTCAGCCATTGAGCTTGGGGATATTGTGATTGACCACAGCAACCAAAAATGGATGTTGCTTCGTCAGCACGGATTGCTTGTTTTTAATGATAATGGAACTATTGACAATATTGCCGACGACCAGAAAAGAATGCTCACAGGTGTTGCCGGTAATGGTAACATCCCAGGTTCAATAATACAAAGTATTGCAGTTGACCTGAATGGAGAACTTTGGATTGGCACTAACGAAGGGGTTGCTGTGATCAGAAATCCTGAAAATGTATTTACCGGAATTAATTTTGATGCCTATCAGCCATTAATCAACCAGGATGGTTATTGGGCAAACCTTCTTGTTACTGAGGCTATTACAGCCATTGCTGTTGATGGTGCAAACCGCAAATGGTTTGGAACTGATAAATCGGGTGTTTTCCTTATGTCGGCTGATGGCATGGAGCAGATATATAATTTCAACGAAGACAACAGCCCTTTACTTTCAAACTCTATTACTTCCATTACCATTGATGAAAATGGAGAAGTCTATTTCGGTACCACCCGAGGTATTATCAGTTTCCGCTCTACTGCCACTGAAACTGTTCCAGTACTCACTGATGTTGTGGTTTTTCCTAACCCTGTGCGTCCTGAATACAACGGACCTATTGCCATAAAAGGCTTAACGGGCAGAAGCGATATTAAGATAACCGATATTGCAGGAAATCTTGTTTGGAAACAGGATGCCACAAGTTCAGCTTACCAGCGCGATACCGGAGTTTTTGGCGGTCAAACCATTTGGAGTGGAAGAACTCTTGACGGACAGAGGGCAAGATCAGGAGTTTACCTTGTTTTTATTTCCAATAATGATGGCAGCGAAACCATGGTTGCCAAAATTTTATTTATGCACTAAAGTCATGCTTCATCAGGTTCGTGGCATTGTTCTGCATCATTTACGCTATTCTGATACAAGCGTCATAGCAAAGATCTATACTAATAAATTTGGACTACAATCATATCTTGTAAAAGGTGTTGGTTCGTCAAGAGCTAAGATCAAACTAGGAATGTTTGAATGTCTTAACCTGCTTGAAATGGTGGTTTATTACCGCGAAAGAAAAAACCTGCAAACTATAAGGGAACTGCATCTGGCTCATTTTTTCACGACCCTGCATACCGATATCAGGAAAAGCACTCTGGCATTGTTCATCAATGAAGTTATCAGCAAGTCAATAAAAGAAGAGGAAAGTAATCCTGCTCTTTTTGATTTTCTGTTTCAGATGGTACTTGATCTTGATGATCCGGATTTTTTCACTCCTGATTTTCATTTGCGGTTTATGCTGAAATTTTCAAAGTTTTTAGGGTTCGAACCCAGAAAAAACTATACCCAAAACTCATGGTTTAACCTGCGTGAAGGAATATTTGAAGATCTCCGTACAGGTTCCGGAGAATATATTGCTCCTGAATATACAGGTTATCTAAACGACCTGCTTTGCATGGATAATTTGTGCGAACCATCATTTTCAATACCGCCTCCTGCCCGTGCAATGCTGTTAAACAGGCTGATACACTATTACCGACTACACCTTCCGGAATTTGGTGAACTTAAGACTCCCGAAGTGCTTCATGAGATACTTAGTGCGTAAATTCAGGTATTACATAGATATATTGATTGAATTTATTAATGGCTTAGGGTTTTGTATTGAAAGATTTTATAATTTTGCACCCTCATTTTTGTTCTTTTAAATTTTAGTAATATATTTGAGGCATTGTAAACGATTTAGAAACAAAAAGTCAGGAAAACTGATGTTATATTTCTAAAACCGTTATACCCTCAAAATTACTTTGGTTAACATTATAATATATCCAAAGTTTGAACCGGATTAATCCTGTCCGATGGTGTAATGGTAGCACTGCAGATTTTGGTTCTGCCTGTCTAGGTTCGAATCCTAGTCGGACAACATAAAAAAGCCTTGTATTTCAAGGCTTTTTTATTGGTATTTGCTAAAATATTAACTGAATTTACTTTCCTGTATTAAAACTTTACGCTCCCCTGCCATGGCATTGTTTATACTTTTTACCACTGCCACATGGACAGGGATCATTTCTGCCAATTTTCTTCTCAACCCTGATTGGTTGTGTAACCTGTTGTTCACTTGTGCGGTGAGCCTGTGAAAGCATATCGGTACGCCCGGTTTTTAGCTGGCGGTTATCAATTCCTTTTGGCGTTCTGGCTTCATGAACATTCGAAGCATCCTGCAAGGGTAGTTTACCTTTTATCAAAAATGAAATAATCTCACGGTTGGTCTTTTGAAGCAGGTTCTTAAACAACTCAAACGACTCGAACTTATAAATAAGTAAGGGATCTTTTTGTTCGTAGGTGGCTGACTGTACACTTTGTTTCAGTTCGTCCATTTCGCGCAGGTGATCTTTCCACGAATCATCAATAATAGATAAGGTAATCCCTTTCTCAATTGAGGTGATGACTTCGCGGCCTTTATCCTCATAGGCTTTCTGCAAATTGGCAACAACCTGCATTGATTTAATACCATCAGTAATGGGGATGGCTATATTTTCATATCTGGTTTCTCTCTCAAAAACCTCTTTTATGATAGGATAGGTTCTCTCAGCAATAGTTATTGATTTCTCTTTATAGGCTTTTGAAGAAGTTTCAAAAAGCTTCTGCGTGATTGCATGTTGATTTAAACTCTGAAACTCTTTTTCGGTAACAGGATTATCAAGCAATAATGTTTTGATCAGAGTATCGTTAAAGCCGTGAAAATTGCGATCGTCATAATAATCGGCAACAATTTGTTCACACAGATCGTAAGTCATATTTGATATATCAATTGAAAGCCTTTCGCCAAATAAAGCATTACGACGTTTGCCATATATCACTTCGCGCTGGGTATTCATCACATCGTCATATTCAAGCAGACGCTTTCGAATACCGAAATTGTTTTCTTCTACCTTTTTTTGGGCTCTCTCAATTGATTTGGTAATCATTGAATGCTGGATCATCTCTCCTTCTTTTACTCCCATTCTATCCATAAGGCTGGCTATTCTGTCTGAACCAAACATACGCATCAGGTCATCTTCAAGAGAAACAAAGAATTGCGAACTTCCAGGGTCACCCTGACGACCTGCACGTCCGCGCAACTGACGGTCAACACGGCGCGACTCATGTCTCTCAGTTCCTATAATTGCTAATCCTCCAGCTTCCTTAACACCTGCCCCCAGCTTAATGTCAGTACCTCTACCAGCCATGTTAGTAGCAATTGTTACTGTGCCCGCTTTTCCGGCTTCCAGAACAACTTCTGCTTCCTTTTGGTGCAATTTGGCGTTCAGAACATTATGTTTAATATTCTTTCGTGAAAGCATACGGCTGAGCAACTCAGATGTTTCAACCGAAGTAGTACCTACCAGTACAGGTCGTCCGTGATCTATGAGTTCTTCAATCTCATTTATTACTGCATTGAATTTTTCACGTTTGGTCTTGTAAACCAGATCTTCACGGTCATCCCTAATAATTGGCTTATTGGTAGGAATTACAACAACATCCAGCTTATAGATATTCCAGAACTCACCTGCCTCGGTTTCAGCTGTACCGGTCATTCCCGATAGCTTTTTATACATTCGGAAATAATTCTGTAAGGTAACAGTGGCATAGGTTTGTGTTGCTGCTTCTATCTTAACATTTTCCTTGGCTTCAATTGCCTGATGCAAGCCGTCAGAATAACGCCTTCCCTCAAGAATACGTCCGGTTTGCTCATCCACAATCTTCACTTTATTGTCCATCACCACATATTCAATATCGCGTTCGAAAAGGGTATAAGCCTTAAGTAATTGATTTATAGTATGTAAACGTTCTGATTTTATTGAAAAATCCTGAAGTAATTCGTTTTTCTTTTCAATTTTTTCTCTTTCGGGCAGATCCAGTTTTTCAATTTCAGCAACGGCAGCACCCATATCAGGGATAATATAAAAATTGGGATCATCGTAGGCTTTAGTAATTAGATCTATTCCTTTGTCGGTCAACTGAACAGAATTATTTTTTTCCTCAATAATAAAATACAGTTCATCATCAATTATGTGCATGTGTTTTGACTGCTCCTGCATATAGAAGTTCTCAGTTTTTTGTAGTAGTGCCTTCATTCCCGGTTCACTCAAGAACTTGATCAGCGGCTTGTTTTTGGGTAATCCATGATGAGCGCGTAAAAGCAGTTCACCACCTGATTTTTCATTTTCAGAAGTAATATTTGTTCCGTCAAGCATATTTTTTGCGTCAGCCAGGATCTTTGTAACTAACGTTCTTTGAGCATTATATAATTTCTGAACTTCAGGTTTGAATCCTTCAAATTCCTGTTTGTCTCCCATAGCCGTAGGACCTGAAATGATCAGCGGGGTTCGGGCATCATCAATCAATACGGAGTCAACCTCATCAACGATTGAGAAATTATGAGGACGCTGAACCAGGTCTTCAACACCCCTTGCCATATTATCACGCAAATAATCGAAACCAAATTCATTATTTGTGCCATAAGTAATTTCTGCCTGATATGCATTACGGCGGGCAACTGAATTGGGTTCATGTTTGTCAATACAATCAACTCTAAGTCCGTGAAACTCAAATAACACACCCATCCATTCGGAGTCACGACGTGCCAGATAATCATTCACAGTAACAATATGAACACCCTTACCCGGAAGTGCATTCAGATATACAGGCAAAGTAGCAACAAGGGTCTTACCTTCACCAGTAGCCATTTCAGCAATTTTACCCTGATGTAGTACCATTCCGCCAATGAGCTGAACATCGTAATGCACCATATCCCATGTAATTTTATTTCCGCCGGCTACCCAACTGTTATGATAATATGCCTTATCGCCCTTTATTTCAACATTGGCAAGGGAAGCAGCAAGATGACGGTCGAAATCATTAGCAGTAACTTCAACCTGAGCATTTTCCTTGAATCTTCTCGCAGTTTCTTTAACAACAGCAAAAGCTTCAGGAAGTATCTTGTTGAGCATTTCCTGAGTTTTATCATAACTGGTTTTTTCAAGTTCGTCAAGCTCTTTATAGATTCTTTCTTTTTCTGAAATTTCCATTTCGTACTCTTCATCGAGCCGCTTACGCAGAGAAGCAATACGATTTTCTTCATCTGAAATATAATCTGCAATATTTTTTCTAAACTCAGTGGTTTTAGCTCTTAACTCATCATTACTGAGTTTTTTAATAACCTCATATGCAGCTTTGATATCAGAAAGTACGGGAAGCAACGATTTTACATCGCGCTGCGATTTTGTTTTGAAAAACTTTTTTAAAAAAGAAGCCATGTTTATAAAATTTTTAGATGCCCCACCCCGGTATAATCAGGATAAAAAACGTACCATAATCTGTTCATACGATATAAACTTGACAAAAAGTCAGATATTGCAAAATTACAGAAAAGATTGAAGCCGCTTTCAGGCGGCTTCATATAAGATTAGTATTCATCTTCGTGGAAGAAAAAATCTTCCTTGGTTGGGTAATCAGGCCAGATGTCCTCGATGCTCTCATAAATTTCACCCTCATCCTCTATTTCATTAAGATTTTCGATGACTTCCGGTGGAGCACCCGATCTGATCGCATAATCAATCAGTTCATCCTTGGTTGCAGGCCAGGGAGCATCTTCGAGTTTTGAAGCCAATTCTAATGTCCAATACATTTATGAAAGTTTTTTTAATTTTTTGCAAAAGTAGTTTTTTTAACAATTAAATCAAGGGTTTTGTTTGATTTATGATAATCTCATGATTATCAGCTATATAAGTCTATATTCTGGCTTTCCAGAGAATCTCTTTGCCATTATTATCATAAATAAATTTTCGTGAAAGAACAAATAAATAATCAGAAAGCCGGTTTAGATAGCGTATAACGACAGGATCAACAGGATGTTGTATGTTTAATTTAATTGTTAAACGCTCGGCACGGCGGCATACACAGCGGGCTATATGTGCCATTGATGATAAACGATGTCCGCCCGGAAGTATGAATGAGCTTAACTCAGGAAGAGTTTCATTCATTTTATCAATTTCCTTTTCAAGCATTTTAACATCATCCTCAGTAAGTTTTGGCAATTCTCTTTTTGGAGGATTATCCGGATCGCTTGCTAAAAGTGATTCAGCAGTAAAGATCCTGTCCTGGATTTCCAGCAATAAGGCTTTTATATATTCATCGGCTGTTTCATCATTTATCAATCCAATAAAAGAATTCAACTCATCAAGGGTGCCATAGGCTTCAATGCGATCATGAAACTTAGGCACACGTGTTCCGCCCAATAATGATGTTTCACCTTTATCTCCGGTTTTAGTGTAAACTTTCCATTGTTGTTCCATATTTTCCAAATATAGTTTTAATAAAAAAACGATCTATACCGGAACTTTGTTCAGATTTCTGTTGTGAAGCTCAGAATACAAAATCCCGGAAGAAAATCCTACGGATATAAAAAAATACGCTTTATTCAGGTATCGGTACATCCTGATTTATCTCGTCAGATGCAATCTGCCCGTCAATAAGTCTTATGATGCGACGAGCATGACGCCCAATATCCTCTTCGTGGGTAACCACTATGATGGTATTTCCTGCACGATGAATATCCCTGATGAGATTCATGATCTCAATAGTAGTTTTAGAATCGAGATTACCTGTTGGTTCATCGGCAAGTATAAGTGAGGGATTATTAACAAGGGCGCGGGCAATTGCCACACGCTGACGTTGTCCGCCCGATAATTCATTGGGTTTATGATGAGTACGATCGCTTAGCCCAACAGAACTCATAACCTGATTAGCTCTTTCAATCCGCTGTGCTTTACTGATACCGGCATAGATCTGCGGAAGAATAACATTCTCAAGGGCTGTGGAACGTGGCAGTAAATTAAAGGTTTGAAATACGAAACCTATTTCCTTGTTTCTGATCTCGGCAAGGTGATTATCATCAAGTTTGCTGACATCTTTTCCGTTCAGAAAATACTGACCGGAAGTAGGGGTGTCAAGGCAACCCAAAATATTCATCAGAGTAGATTTACCCGAACCGGAAGGTCCCATCAGAGCAACAAATTCATTTCTTTTGATTGTCAAATCAATCCCGCGTAATGCTCTAACAGTTTCTGTTCCAACATGATAGTTCCTGACAATGCTCTTAAGCTGGATGATTTCCTGATTCATGGTTTTTAAATTATTTGAATTGCAAAAATAAGAAAGTTTGAGGTTTGAAATTTTTCTTAAATCTTTTCTGCTATTACCGATGTTCGCTATAAATTAAACAAACGCTAGTACACTACTGATTATAAATCACTTAAGCCAATAATATATTTAGCTGATTTGAATAATTTATTTTCAGGTGAACAATTTCAAAAAGCTCTCAGCACAAAATCCTCTTTGCTCAATTCTTTTCTGAAAAACACAATTCCTATCCTGAAAAGATCTATGCTTACACTTACACTCTGATGCTTTTTTATTTTCTTCCATGCCCGTGTCATACCCCGCGACCAGTAAATATCATCAAATACCATAATAGTGTTGTTATGGACCTTTTTCAGGCAGGTTTCAAAATACTCAAAGGTAGATTTTTCGCGATGATCGCCGTCAATAAAAGCAAAATCAAGGCGGGGTATGGTTTTAATTGTATTGCTCAGAACATACCGAAAATTGCCTGTTACAGACTCAATATTATTAATGCCAACTGCCCCAAAATTTCTTTTAGCAAGTTCAGCAGTGTTCTCACAACCTTCAACTGTAGTTACCTTAGCTTCAGGATTTGCAAGAGCCAGATACATAGTGCTGATACCCAACGAAGTTCCAAGCTCCAGAATATTTTCTGTCTGATAATAACGTACCAGCCTGAACAGCAAACGTCCCATTTTTTTGCTTATTCCGGATGAAGCAGCAATATCACTGATTTTCCGAAAACGTTTTTTAAAAGGTTCATTACCTGAGTCTGCTCCAAAATCGATTATTTCAATGGTTTTTTCTGACCTTTTACATTGTCGCACAACCTCATCAATCTGCTTGTATTCTTCATAAGTGCTTTTATCATTAAGAATCTGAGTAACAAAATCATACATAAATGGAGAGTGAATACCATATCTGGTTTTTGCTTTCAGCAAATATGATATATAACTCCCGGCAATACCTGAATTTAACATCAGATCAGTTATTTGTGTTATGGTTCGAAATTAAACTGATATTCAAAACAAAATATTATCAACCGCCCCATGTTTCCCTGTCAAGGCTACGATAATGTATTGCTTCTGCCAGATGTTCTGGTCGTATTTCTGAACTGTCGTCAAGATCTGCAATGGTTCGGGATACCTTCAAAATACGATCGTAAGCCCTTGCTGAAAGGCTGAGTTTTTCCATGGCTGTTTTCAGTAAAGCCATACCTGAACTATCTATTACACAAATGGTTCTTAACTGCTTACTGCTCATCTGAGCATTGCAGAATATATTTTTTTGATCGTCAAAGCGCTGTTCCTGAATATATCTTGCTTTTTCAACCCTTTCGCGAATTATAGAACTTGGTGTTGAAGAACGGATTTCAGTTAATTCCCTAAAAGGTACCGGAACTACTTCCACATGAATATCAATCCTGTCAAGCAAAGGTCCGCTAATCTTATTCAGATATTTTTGAACTGTTCCAGGCGGACAAACACAATCGCGTTCGGGATGATTATAAAAACCGCAGGGACATGGGTTCATAGCGGCTATCAGCATAAAGCTGCTGGGGTATTCAACTGTGAACCTTGCACGTGAAATAGTGATTACTCGATCTTCCAAAGGCTGTCTGAGCACTTCAAGGACAGTACGCTTAAATTCGGGCAACTCATCCAAAAACAATACCCCGTTATGAGCCAGCGATATTTCGCCCGGCTGAGGATTTGAACCTCCACCAACCAGAGCCACATCACTAATAGTATGATGGGGAGCACGGAAAGGTCTGACAGAAACCAATGAGTCTTCCTTGCTCATTTTTCCTGCAACAGAATGTATTTTTGTAGTTTCAAGAGCTTCATGCAGATTTAACGGAGGAAGTATTGATGGCAGTCTTTTTGCCAGCATGGTTTTTCCTGAGCCCGGCGGACCAATAAGTATAACGTTATGCCCACCTGCAGCAGCTATTTCAAGCGCTCGCTTTATGTTTTCCTGACCTTTCACTTCAGCAAAATCATGCTCATAATGATTAAGTTGAGAATAAAACTCTTCACGGGTATTAACCATCACCTGTTCGAGTCCTGCCTTACCATCAAAAAAATCGATAACCTGCCTGATATTTTCAGCACCATAAACTTCAAGGTCGCTCACTATAGCAGCTTCACGTGCGTTTTGCACAGGTAGCACAAAGCCTTTGAAGCCCTGTTTACGTGCTTCAATTGCTATAGGTAAAGCTCCTTTAATTGGCTGAAGACCACCATCCAGCGAAAGTTCACCCATGATGATAAATTCGTTAAGACGCTCTCCTCGTATTTGTTCAGAAGCTGCCAATATGCCAATCGCCAGTGTAAGATCGTAAGCTGAGCCTTCTTTTCGAATATCGGCAGGTGCCAAATTAATGGTGATTTTCTTTCCCGGAATTTTATAATTATTATTCTTCAACGCAGCTTCAATACGATGGTGGCTTTCTTTTACGGCACTATCGGGCAACCCAACCATCATAAACTGAACGCCTATGTCTATGTTGACTTCTACTGTGATAACTACGGCATTAATACCGTAAATTGCACTACCATAGGTTTTTACAAGCATATTACATTTTTAATTTTAGTAAAATGAATGGCTTTTTAAAATTTTCAATAAAAGTATGAAAAATTTCATTAGGAATACAGTCAGACATTTACAATCATTAAAACACATGTAGCTTAATATTTCCAACTTCAGCGAAAAACCCTAATTTTGTGCCATGTATTCTGTTAGTAATTTATCAGTTCATTTTACTGGCAATTATGTTTTCGACGACGTTTCATTTCTTATAAACGAAAGGGATCGTATAGGATTAGTAGGCAGGAACGGAGCCGGAAAAACAACTCTTATGCGTATTATTGTTAAAGAGATGGAGCCGGAAAAAGGAATTGTTGTTATACCAAACGGAAAAACAACAGGCTATTTGCCACAGGAACTTGAAACAAACAGTCAGGTATCGGTTTTTGCCGAAGCTTTAACTGCTTTTAATGAAGCCTTACAACTTGAAGCTACCATACAACAGATCACTGAAGAAATTTCTTCTCGCACCGATTATGAAACACAAGCCTATATTACTTTGCTCAACAGGCTTAATGATGCCAACGAACGTTTTCATTTTATTGGTGGGCAAACCCGTGAAGCTGATAGTGAAAAAGTACTTCTTGGACTTGGCTTTAAAAAAGAAGATTTCGACCGTTCATTGAAGGAATTTAGCAGAGGCTGGCAAATGCGTGTGGAGCTTGCAAAAATATTACTTCAAAAACCTGATTTATTACTGCTCGATGAGCCTACCAACCATCTTGATATAGAATCAATACAATGGCTTGAAGAATTTCTGAAAGATTATCCCGGTGCTGTTATTCTTGTTTCTCACGACCGTGCTTTTCTTGATGCTGTTACAAACCGCACTATTGAAATCTCGCTTGGAAAAATTTACGACTTTACAGCCAGTTATTCGGATTATGTTGAAATGCGGGAACAACAACGTGAGCTGCAATTGGCTGCCATGACAAATCAGCAGCGCGAAATAGCACAGATTGAAAGGTTTATTGAAAGATTCAGATATAAAAGTACTAAAGCAAGACAGGTACAATCTCGGATAAAGATGCTTGAAAAACTTGAGCTTGTTGAAATAGAACAAACTGATAGTTCGGCCATCAGATTACGTTTTCCGCCTGCTCCCCGTTCAGGAAAAGTAGTAGTTGAAGCTATTGATCTGAGCAAAGCATACGGAAATAAACAGGTTTTGAAAAATCTGAATTTTGCCGTCCTTCGTAATGATTTTGTTGCTTTTGTAGGGCGTAATGGTGAAGGTAAAACTACACTTTCAAAAATAATTGCCGGAGTACTTGATCATACTGGTTCACTGAATATTGGATATAATACTCATATTGGTTATTACGCTCAGAACCAGACAGAACTGCTTGATGGCGATAAAACTGTATTTCAGACCATTGACGATGTGGCTGTTGGCGATATGCGCCCCAAAGTCAGGGAGTTACTGGGTAGTTTCCTGTTCGGGACTGACGATATTGATAAAAAGGTAAAAGTACTTTCGGGCGGCGAAAAGGCCAGGCTGGCTCTAGCCCGCTTGCTGCTAAAGCCTGTTAATCTGCTCATTCTTGACGAGCCTACGAATCATCTGGATATGATCTCAAAGGACATACTAAAAACGGCTCTTATGCAATATACCGGCACACTGATCATTGTTTCGCACGACAGGGATTTTTTACAAGGACTTACAAACAAAGTGTTTGAGTTTAAAAATAATAATATCCGGGAATATCTTGGTGATGTATATGATTTTCTTCAAACACGTAAAATAGAATCACTGAGATCATTGGAACAATCGCAAACAAGTCGGGTTCAGGCTTCGAAAAGCCAGATTTCAGAATCAAAACAGCAATGGGAAGAAAGAAAAAACAAGGAAAAGGTACTTCGTAAATTACGAAACCAGATTGAAAAACTGGAAGACGAAATTGCTGTAATGGAAGCTGAACTTGCTAAAATGGATGAAATGCTTGCCGATCCGCTTCGCTATAAAGAAATACTGAACAATGCCGAAACCTATCAGCAATACAATGAAATTAAAACAGGTATTGAAAAACAAATGAGTCGCTGGGAAGAGCTCCATAATGAATATGAAAAAGAAGCTGCCGAATAGAAGCTACGTTAGTTTCTAAAGTAAGCACATTTAATTCTTAGGAATCTTTCACTCTGGTCATGTATGCCGCTTTACACATCAATCTTCATCAAAAAACAGATTGACTGATTTAACGCCATGCATTCTTTTAATATCGCCAACCAAATTTTTTCCCTTTGATTCATTTTTCAGGTTTATATAATATGAAAACTCCATTATTTCATTTTCCATTTCACCGAGAGTTTTTACATTGACTAATTTGTATTTACGGCAATATCTTTTAAACTCTTCAACAAATGGGTTATCTGCAAGATCACCTGTAAAAGCAGTTATTTGCAATAAAAACTCCCTACTTCGGGGTAATACAAAACTAAATTTACTCAATAATATATACACTCCTCCTACTACCAGGGTTCCGATAAAAGCGATAGAATATAGTTTTACACCTGCTGCTAGACCAATAGATAAAGAGAAAAAAATGAACATAATATCGGCAGCATCTTTTACTGCTGTTCTAAAACGTATAATTGACATAGCGCCAACCATTCCAAAAGCACGTGCAAGATTATTTCCTATAACCATAATTACAATGGTAGTGATCATAGTAAGCAGTATCAGCGAAATGGTAAATGATGCAGAATAGTTAAGCCCTTTGTATGTGTACTTGTATATCAATGCAATTATGATCCCACACACAAGAGATACAAGCACATTTGCAATAACCTCAACGGTAGAAATGCTGAAAACAAATACATTATAAAAATCATTGACCATACTTTCCTCCCATGAATTTAGTAAGTAATCATTTTTCGCTTTATACTGGCATCAAAGCCGAGCGTGTATTTTGAAATTGCCTCAAGCCTTATACCAAATTCTTTTACTAACGATTTTCCCCAAACAGGCATGGGTTCTTTAAAATATTTAATCTCCAAAACAAAATGCTTGTCAAACAAATAACTGAAATTGCCTTCTTCAAAAAGCATTTCAATGCAAGGATATCTAATGCTTCTGATATTTTTATCAAAAGTGATACGAACCCCGTGATTGAATTTTCCATGCCACGCCTCGCGTTCATAAACTATCAGCACACTGGGATGCAAAAAATCTTTTTTTACATGATACATAAACCTCCGGGCATCATCCACCTGAGTTTCACTCTGTTTAGGATTCAGAATATAGTCCTCAATACAACCTGATTGTAAAACATCATTTATATGTTCATACTTAAAATAACTTCTGTGTTTTTTAATTCTGTTCTCAATCTTTCGTTTTATTTCAAAAACCACAACCTTATCCGGTTCATACGTATTGTAACTTCTGATTCTGAATTTTCGGCGAAGTAACACCCCCGCACTTTTTTCATTATAAAAATCAAGGCTTCTGTTATCATAATAAATGCTCCGAACCGTATACTGCATTAAACCACTTTCTGATTTAATCATGTTTTTATCATGCTCAACAAAAGGCATAAGCCTGGATCTCAGATCATGAATTAAATCATTTGGCACCAGGTACTTGCGTTCATATCGGAGCTTATCCATTTTTAATTTGATTTTACAACTCTGAATAATCTTCTGATATATTCCGGTATTGTGATCAAACCGGCATCAATGGTGGCATCCATGATCATGCCCGAAAGCAAATCGCTACTATCATGATTAAAAACGGCAGTAACAAATACATTTTGCCGCTGACCAAGCATCTGAACAGAATTATCAATTGATGCGATCCGGGCATTATAAGTTGATCCTATTGTATTTGCCCTTAGTACAAGCTCATGTTCATTATCTACATAAGGCAATTTATAAATCTCTACTGGTAAAACCACTAATAGCTTTGAGCAGTCAGCAACGGTCAGAAAAATATCCTCATCATCAATTATGGTGCGCTGTCCTACTATTCTTCCATCAATTGGTGAGGTAACATAATAGGAAGAAAGCCGTTTTTCAGCCTGCTCAATCTGCATTTCAAGAGCGTGGATAGAAGCATTGATATAATCAATTTCTTCCGGTTTTGCTCCTGTAATCAGAGCTTCATAATTTGCTTTGGCAACATTAACATCCTGCTTTTTTACTATCAGTTCGTTATAGGACAGTTCGTATTCCTCAACAGAAATATATTCTTTATCAAACAACACTTCCTGACGTTCAGTAAGCTGTTTCTGAGTGTTGTATTCCTGTTCTGCCTTAACCATGCTTTCATATGCCATCCTGATCTTTTCCGGTTTTTCACCTGAAGTATATACTTTAAGCAAACTACGCTGTACCTGTAATTCAGCCATAAGCTCTACATATCTTTTTTCTTCTTCAGTAGAACTTATCAAACCAATAGTATCACCAAAAAAAACTTTATCAGAATCAAATAAATTCTCTTTTAGCTGAAACTGAGCCAGATCTCCTCTTTGAAACTGAGTAACAGTATATTGTGTAGCAGAATTGGTTAAATTGTTTTTAAATACTGAAATCAAGGTACCCTTGGCATCCTTTTTTAATGCCCATTCCTTTACCGGCATAACAATACCACGTGAATGCACATAATATGGAATTTGTATAAAATGAATCAGCAGAATCAGAATTATTATAATTCCGGCAATAACAGAAGTCCGAATAAATAATTTCTTCATCTCAATTAATTAAGGAATTCTTGCTCAGATGCATGGATTGAAACCTTTATAATCCTGCGCTCTTTAAAGTTCGTCAGTAATCAACAACATATTATTACTTAACTGAGTTGCAGGCGCTTGAAATATTTAATCGGCAAATATATAAAAAGCAATTAACTAAATCAATGCTTATGTTAAAAATTTATTAGAAATTCAAATCACTTTAAGGCGATACGACCCTTAATCCTATTATTGATATTATTAATGTTGTTAGGAAAAACAGTCTGAAAAATGTTGTAGGTTCTTTAAAAAATACGATTCCGGCAAGCACAGTTCCAAAAGCACCAATTCCAGTCCACACAGCATAAGCTGTGCCTATCGGCAATGTTTGAATTGCTTTTACTAAAAGTGTCATACTTATCGCCAGGGTCACAATAAATCCCACATACCATAAATACATTTCGTTTCCGGCTGTTTCTTTAGCTTTTGCAAGACAAAATGCAAATGCTACTTCAAAAAGCCCTCCTATTGTTAAAAGTATCCAGTTCATTATCATGTTTCTGATTTTTTTGTGTTTAATAAATTGATTGTGCAAATGTTGCAAATTTCTTCAACGTAACAGAATGAATATTCGTGTTCTTAGCCAGTTTTTCAAAAACTACCTGGTCTTTTCAAGAGCCTCTTCCCGTATGATAGATATTATGCAAAAAACATTATAGACCATTGCAGTAAAGTTTTTACTATTTTCAAACCACACAATAACTAAAAAGCCTGAAAGCATACAATCAGCTTCCAGGCTTTTTAGAACTTTTTTATTCTTCCCTGCAAATTAATGCAAATAAAAGTTTGTTACTTTATTTTGTATACAATGCCAAAATTAATTCCCAAAAAGGAGGATGGGTCATCTTCAGTCAAAACAAAATTATATTTTGCATTTGCGGTAAGTGCAATATCAGAATTAATATTATACAATGCGCCCACTGTTGGTGCAAAACCAAAATAAATTTCAGAATCTGAATTATTGTAATCTTCTACTTTTATCTTATATCCATAATTATATAATCCTAGATCTGCACCTATAAAAGGTGTGAATTGGTCAAGATTAATATGATACTCAAACAAACCTGTAATGGGCATAAATGAGAATGTAATGCCCTTAAGATCAGTTTTAAAACTATTATAACCCAAATTTAATCCAACAGCCATATTATCATTCAGCAAATATTTCCCTGATAAATTTAAACCAAAACCGGTTTTACCACCATCGCTTAAATCTCCTAGTGGAATTTGTGGTCCTACAGTAGCACCAACATAAAACTGGGCATATGTACTTATTGAAACAAATGCCAAAATAACAATCAATAATGTTTTAATTCTTTTCATTTTAATTAATTTTAGTTTGCCCTTACTCTTACGTTTTTCAGGATAACACGTCTTACTCTTTAAAGGATTTTCGGTTAACTCCTTTTTTTACCTTTATGGATTGTCAGCCCTTAATTTGACTTTAAATTGTTTTTTTAAAAAGATAAAAATGAATATGCGAAGCAAAGATAGGATGTTCTGAGAATTTAGCAAATAACTGCTGCAAAAAAACATTAACTTTACTAAAAAGAATAAAACCAAATGAATATAATTATTTGAGAAGCAATTGTTTTTTTACAAAAACAAACTTATTTTCTCCAGAAAACAGCAAGCATTTATGAAATTTATCCTGATATAAAACCCTTGCAAGCCAGACAGATATCAATATTCTGATTTTAATAACTATTTATTTTTCAAAAATCTCATATTTGAAAATGAAACAAATGTTTAACTTTGTTGAACAAATTGTGACTGGCACCTTGTTAAGGATAAATACTTATAATTGCAGAAGTCAATGATTGCCTCAATATTTTATTAAATATCAACATTATGAACTCATTCAAATCTATCACATTAATACTTACTCTGGCAATAAGCGGAATATGTATTTTCTCTTCATGCGAAAAAGATGAATCATCAAAACCCCTCACAATTGGCGGACAAACTGATCTCGCTAAAAACCAGGTAGGGAGCACATTTACGGGTATTACCTATATTGGTAATGACGGACCCAATATTGATGCAGATATGGAAGTTGTCAAATTTGAAAATGACATAATTACATTAAAAGTTTCCATACCTGTTATTCCGGCAATACTTGGCAAAGTGAATCCTCTGGGAACATTTATTCTGGGTGATGACTTTATGAGGAATCCTCAGAAATATCTAGATGGCAATGGTAATTTATCTACAGAGATCAATGTTTTTAATAGCTCAGAAGGCGTTGCTATAATTTCACCTTCGGGAAAACAACAGGTTATAATGAAATATGACGCAAAAGTCAATGAAAGCTGGTCTTTTAAGAATGAAGATACCGAAAGAAAATACAATCTGAAAACTACATATAGATCAACAGAGGACGACTATGATTATGTATTCTTCAAGATCAAAGTAGTTAAAATAGAAATGACTTCCGAAGATCCTGAAATTGATAAAATTGTCATTATTGGAAACCATAAATTTGGTTTGGTTGGAATTCAGACTATGTTTAAGGACGGTACTGTCTTTAACACTGTGATGATATGATAATACAAGAATTACTGGATCATTTTCTTTTAGTAATACACTCCCAAACATAGTTTAAATAAGGAAAACATCTGTTTCTGCCCATTTTTATCACGGCTTGGCATATAGTTTTCACAATGAGGTATTTACAGAACAGTTTCACAAAATAATAACTTAACAAAATATTCGTAAGAACCAGATTTTAATTTCTTTTTTAGCAAAACAGAAAAAACTCACTATCTTACTTTTTGGTAAAGTATCATTTCTTTTTCTGGCAACACGCATAGAACATTAGTATTTTAAAATTTTCTTCTCCATGAAAAAGTTAAAGGATTAACCCAGCACACCATTAATCAATAGATTATATTAACAAATCATCGTTAATTTCTGCAACTTATGATGTTTCCTTTATCGTTGCAGGAATTTTTATATTTTTGCTTTTGTATTATATTCAGAGAATACTAACAGTGAATTTTTAATCTCTGCTAAATTGAAACAGGTAGCTGTATTGATAATGGCTGTGCTCATCTCGTTGCAACCTACGAGCAAGTTATGGGTATATATTTCCTTTAAAATAAATCAGGAAAATATTGCCCGGACGCTTTGTGAAAATAAGGATTCTGAAAAGAATACCTGTCACGGTAAATGCTATCTCAAGAAACAGCTTGCTAAAGCTGAACAGGAAGAACAAAAACAGCTCCCCGCAAATCTCAAAGAAGTCATTGAATGGTTGTATGATCATCAGTATGAATTTTACGGTTTTCTCAGCAATCAAACGCTTGCTAATGGAGAAAAACTGATTTCATGCGATAACGATTTATATGTATTCTCTATGATTACAGGTATTTTTCGCCCTCCCAGGTTTTCACAGATTTAATTTTAGGGTTTTTTAAAATATTTATTGCTGCACACTACAATTTACAGTGTGTTTCCACCATGCTTTGGAGTATTGTCAGGGGATGTGCAGCATTATTATAAATTCCATAAAAATGAAAAACATTAAGATATTGTTTACAATTTTAATATTGCATTCTGCAATTTTATTAAACGCTCAAAATGAAAAACACGATACAATAAAGGGCTCTGGTGAATTAATACGGATAATACCGCTTCAGGAAGTGGTTGTGATAGGCGAAATTAAACACGATCCGTCAATGGTTGTCATTATGGAGGATTTCGGAATTAAACCCGTACAACCTAAGAATTCTGGAGAACTTTTTAGTGCTATTACCGGCTTTTCGCTGATCAAGCGGAGTAATTATGCGGTTGAACCATCGTTCAGAGCTTCGCAGCATGAGCAGTTAAATGTGATTTACGATGGAGGTATAAGGGCTACCCATGCCTGTCCAAACCGGATGGACCCTATTACTACCCTGGTAAATCCTGAAGAAGTTACCAGACTGGAGATTGTGAAAGGTCCATTTACCGTCAGGTATGGTCCTACATTCGGCGGGATGATTAATATGGTTACTGGTACCGGTACGGTTATGGATGGGAAAATACACGGAACCGTATCAGCTGGTCTTGAATCTAACAGCAATGCTAAGGTCAGCATCGTTCAATTAAGAGGTAATTACAAGAAATTTGTTTATTCCGGAACCCTGGGCTACCGGAACTATGGCAATTACAAAGATGGTGATGGACGGGAAATACCATCATCGTTTAAAAATACCGGTTATAGCCTGAAAGCCGGATATCACATTTCGAATTATCAGAAACTGTATCTGAGTTTTCGGCAAAATTTTGGCAGAACCATTATGCACGCCGGGCTTCCGATGGATGGCGCTTACGACGATAGCAGCATTGCAGGGATTGACTATAGATTTATAACACGTGGCGATAGTTTCAAGGGTATTACACTTAAAGGTTACTATTCATTTGTTGACCACCAGATGGATAATCACAAAAAGATATCGTTTGCCTCAACCGAAGCAGTGGCAGGAGTAACATCAAGGATGATTGGTGGGAAAGTGGAAGGTGAATGGGGATTGGGTGAACGGATTTCCCTGTTTACAGGTATTGACTACACAGATCAATTTCGTAGCGGAAGCAGGGAACGTCTGGTTAAAAAAGATATGACAGGAAATCCATTACCGGAACCTAAAAAGTTTACTGATGAAATATGGCAGGATGCTTCTCTCAGCCAAAAAGGGATTTTTATTGAAGGTAAATATTCTATTTCAGAAAAATCAGTTTTCACTTTTGGATCCAGGGTTGATTTTGTGAATTCAAGAGCTGATAATCCTGACGCTTCATTCGAAGAGATTTATTCGGGTTTATCAGGCAGATCGGAAGTAAATTTCAGCGGGACCATATCATATTCTCTACAGTTAAATAATTATGACAGACTTGAACTTGCTTTTGGCCGGGGAGTGAGAACCGGAAACCTTGAGGAGAAATTTATCTGTTTCTCGAATATTGGTTCCGATGCATACGAATATGTGGGCAATCCTTATATAAAGCCTGAGATAAATCACCAGTTCGAAATTGATTATTATGGCAAGATTCCCAGTGATGGAATTATCAGCCGCTTCGATTACAGTGGATCGGTGTTTTACTCGCGTTACGAAAATTATATAATGGGAATAGTAGATACTACACTGATTAGAAAGTTTAATCCCACCATGCCACCTGTTAATCCCAAGGTCTTCCAAAATGTTCCTGATGCTTTTAAATATGGTGCTGAGGTTTTTGGTAGCATACGTTTCTTCAACCATTTCATCTTTTCTACTGAGATGAGTTATGTATTTACTGAACGTAAAGACCTGAAGGAAAGTCTGCCACTGACACCCCCTTTGAAGGCTGTGTTTGCGTTTGGCTATGACAGAGAGTTCTTATGGGCTAAGGTAAAATATACAGTAACATCAAAACAGGAGCGTGTATCTTCAGCATTTGATGAATCACCCACCAATGGTTATAGCCTGGTAGATATTGAAGCAGGAGTAAAACCGATGAAAAATCTTACGATAGGCACTTCTGTTCTGAATCTTACAAATAAACTATACCACAATCACCTGAACTTTGCTTTCAACAATCTTTCCGGATTCGGCAAGGAATTCATTACTGAGCCGGGAAGAAATTTTACAGTTTTTGTAAGCTATAAATTTTAAGGTTAATAGTTTCAGAACTCTTGATCTCACGCAGGTGGCAATGTCGAAGTTTTGTAGATCAACTTGAGTTTTGTACCTGGAAAAATTGCTCCTAACTTGTACCCTTCAAAATTAGTGCGGTCATAAATCGTTGCCATCCATTGATTTGTTATTTATTTTATATGAATTTACCGCACTAAAGGATGTTTTTTATGAAAATCAGGGTAGTAAAAACCGCATCAAAAGCTCAGGCAGTTCAGATAGTGCGGTATCAAAACAATAAACGAATTATTGTTCAACATATCGGATTAGCACATACTGAATCAGAATTAGAAGACCTTATACTTTTAGCTCAAGAATGAATGAAAGGGTACTCCGGACAATTATCTATTTTCCCTGATGAAAGCTCTAATAAGCTATTGCTCTTAACCATTGTAGCTTTGTCGGAGTCCAATACCGCTACTTTTATGAACAGATACAGTTTATTCAAAATAAATTGGGTCTGGACAGCCTACCATCATTGTTAAATGATTTGGTTTGTATAAGGATATTTCATCCAGCTTCCAAATTGCGATCTTTAGAATTAATGGAAGGGTTTTTCGGTATAAGACACAGTCGCAAAAGCTATTACAAGATAGCTCCTCTTTGTCTTGAATTAAAACAAGCAGTAGAAGATAAAGTTGTTGTTTTTGCTAATGAGTATTACCCGTTCGATTTCGACCTTGTCTTTTACGATGTCACAACTCTTTATTTTGAAACGTTTGAAGAAGACGAGTTGCAAAGGCATGGTTTTTCTAAAGACAAAATAAGTCTCAGTAACCACAGATATTAATAGCCTTGATGGTTACAAAAGAAGGATTTCCCATTGCTTATGAGATATTTAAAGGCAATACATTTGAAGGACACACGATGATTTTGGCAATCAAAAGTTTGATTCAAAGAAATAAAGCAAGAGCATTTACAGTTGTGGCTGATGCAGCTATGATTAGCGCAGATAATATCAAAGAATTAATCCAAGATGACATTTATTATATTGTAGGGGCAAGAATGGACAATCTTTCCGGAGAGCTTTTAGAAATCGTAGATAAACAAATTGACAGACATGATGGTAAAAATATCAGGATAGAGACGGAATTAGGATATTTGATTTGTAGTTATTCTTCTGCTCGGTATTGTAAAGATTTATATGAAATAAACAAACAGATCGAAAAGGCAAAACAAGCTGTTGAAAGTCCGTCCAAGACAAAAAAACTAAAATTTATCAAAACCAATAAGCAAAAATTGGAACTCAATGAAGATTTGATTAAGAAAACAAAAAAACTACTTGGCATAAAAGGTTATTATACCAATTTGGAAGAAAAGAAAGTCAGTAACAAAACTGTTATACGAATTGTATTTACAAAATAGTCTAAGCTGTTTTGTAAATTACAATCGTTAATGCCGGTGGTTAAAACATTAAGAACAATTGAGTGGAGCGATTATTGGTCTGTTATATTTTTCCAATCGGTATTATTGAACGTTATCGTTAGCTTTACAGAATAGAACAAGCTTTCAGGGTATCAAAAAGCGATTTACAAATCAGACCAATTTATCATTTTAAGGAACAGCCAATCTATCTACATGTTTTAATATACTTTATAGCATTAGTTGTTTCTAAACACATTGAAATAAAAGCTGGAATCTCAATAAGAAGATATTTGGATGAAGCTAAAAAGGTAGTTGATGGCAAAATCCTAAACCATATTACAGGTAAATCTGTAACCATTCAAGCAAAGCCAACCCAGAAGATGAAAGAAATATCCAGTAAATTATTCCTAACGCACTAAAAGAGACAAGTCAGGAATGATCATTTTAAAAGATTTTAGCATTAAAAATGTCCATTAAGCCAAATTTAGAGAAGTTTTTATGGCTTAAGTTTTAATACTTTATAAGCTTCTTCTGATCAATGTTTCCGGAACTGTTAACCCTTATAAAATACACTCCGGCCTTGTTACCCGATAAATCAAACTGATAATGGCTGTTTGTCTGCTGTTCGGTGTTAAGGATGCGCTCGCCAAGCAGGTTAAATATCTCTATCCTTACCGAGCCTGATTCATTTACGCTATTTAGTTCAAGAGTAAATATGCCTGTAGTTGGGTTGGGATAAACCCTGAAGAGGTCATTGATACGGTTCTCAAGAACTTCTGATGATTTTTCCGATATCATTTCAGTATATGCATCAGTATCTTCTTCAGCTGCTAACATTGCAGGAGGTAATGTACAGTACTCATTTGATATATATGCATGAAGATAAGCTCCTGAACGTACAGATGTCCCTTCGAGCATACGGATATTATGACCGGCAATAAGATTGACATTGCCTCCATCCTGCACAACAAAGGTATTTCCTCCGCCGGCAACAGTCAATGTATTTGTTGCATCAAAGCAGATATCCTGTCCGCTTACCACATCCACTCCCTGGAGTGCTACATTGCCTGCTACATCACCACCCCAATGGATGCGATTATGCGGATCCCATTCATTACTGCTTCCACTGAAACCTCCGCTATGACCTCCAAATGTTACTATGCCGGAATTCTCTGATTTATAAACATTAAAATTGCCACCCCATGAGTTATTGGGGAATATTGCATAATTAACCGCAAAAGTCTGATCATTCTCAATGGTAAGCAATCTGCCGTTACTCTGACCATTACGGAAAAGACAGTTATTGAATGATTTATCTATATCAACTATTGCACCCGGTTTTATATTTACACCATCGGTATTCATATACTCAAAAATGGTATGTTCTGCCCCTATTTTACCGCCACTCTCAATGTTCAGGGCATAATAACCTGATGAATTACGGGTAATTTTTGATTGCGTTCCTGATTCGCCATTAAATTCTATTAAGCCTCCGTTTTTTACTGTAACTGATTTGGACGCTGCCATGGCAAGTACACCACCGGCTCCCATTGATAAATGACCACCGTTATTTATTGTTACATTTCCTGATACCGTTACCTGATTGGATAAGGTATTGAGTGAACCTGCATTTATTTCCAGATCGTTTTTGATAACCAGATTTTTATCTACAAGAAAAGATACACCGGTTTTATTGATGACGACATCATTCAGATAGTTTCCGTTGTAAACACTGACAGAATGATTAGGATAGGCAGAAATGAACTCAACAGTGCCATGATCAAGCTTGAAATTATTTGCATTTGGAGTATTTAAATTTCTTCCAAAGCGCAAGGTGCCTCCGCTCACTTCATTTATAAATGAATTTTCTATCATAATATTTGTTCCCGGAAACTCTAACAAAGAATTATTGTTCATTGTTAGTTTACCATCCAGATTAGTGTAAGTTGTAGAAGAATTGTGATTATTAGTAAAAGTGCCATTGTTTAATTTCAACCATCCGGTTGACGGAAATAAAAATGCACCCTGAATGGTTGCAGTAGTATTATTTCTCAACTCTAATTTTCCGGCAAGATTAAGTGAACCTCCAACTTCAAGGTCAGCACCGAATAAAATATTAGCGCCGTTTTCAATTGTAAAATTCCCAACAACTATCCAACGGTTAATAAAATTCCAATTTGCACCGCTTTTTATCAACATGTTACCCATAACGCGATTCGGATAATAAGGTTTGGTGTTATCATCATCTGTTATGTTTTTTGACGATGGTTCTATAACCAAATTTCCAAATTCAGCGTCGTTACTTGTAGGATGATATATTGTTGAAGTAACGTAAGCTGTATTTCCTGTGCCAAGTTTTGCTGTAGTTCCTTCACTGAAATCCCAAGTACGAGCATGAAATGTTCCGGCAGTTACATTCGCAGACGATCCATTATCCCACTCCATATAAGTGGTAGTTAAATCATTAGCCGCATTGTTCATGATCAGCTTACCAAAAACCCGGGTTGTTCCTGCGACATTGCATGTATAGGTGCTTAAATTGAAATTTCCGGCTTCGATGATTAATTTACCGGTTGCAACAAAGTTGGAAGCAAGGGTAATGGTATTGGCTTTCCCACCCTCAGAAATCATTTCTCCGCTTTGCTGGTCATAAACAGGCTCACCCGTGAAACTTTCATCACCTTCTTTTGAGCTTTTATTTATTTTAACATCATATAAATTGCTCCCTGAAACCATATTTATAGATGCGTCTGTACTGCCATAAAACTCAAAAGTACCTTTGGCAGGCGTAAAATCAGTTCTGTAACAACTTAAGCCTTTACTTGTGCGTATAGTCCCTCCAGTGATATTATGAGTAAAGCTATATGACGGTGAATTATATATATATATCTTCTGATCTTTAAAATCTAATACTCCTCCATTCATATTTATTTCAGCATTTCCATCCCAAGGCCAATAACTTGATGAAGATCCGCCATAAATATTAATATTTCCACCACCATTAAAGTTAAGTTGGCCATTTAAATCAATCAATCCGGCAGCATCCTGATGTAAATTTATTGTTGCATCCGGGTTTACATAGTACGAACCAAATATTCCATTCTGTACAAGATCAAGTGCTGTAAAAGTTCCTTTAATAACATCAATGCCTCCTTTCTTCCAATCGTATTTATTGCAGGTAAGTGTATGAGCTACATTATCAACACAAAGAGTCGCTTCCATATTTGCCTCAAGAATATTGAAATTTTCACTGGATTTAACATATTGATGCTCCGTCCCGTTAAATATAACACGTCCTGTACCAGCATTGAAACCTGAAAGACCTGCATTATTCTCCCAATCTCCGCCTATGGTTATGGTTTTATCACTTGCATTCAACACACCTGAATTTATTTCCAGATCGTTTTTGATAACCAGATTTTTATCTACAAGGAAAGATACACCGGTTTTATTGATAACGACATCATTCAGATAGTTTCCGTTGTAAACACTGACGGAAGAAGGATAGGCAGAAATGAACTCAACAGTGCCATGATCAAGCTTGAAATTATTTACGTTTGGAGCATTTAAAGTTCTTCCAAAGCGTAAGGTGCCTCCGCTCACTTCATTTATAAATGTATTTCCAATCGTAATATTTGTTCCCGGAAACTCCAACAAAGAATTATTGTTCATTGTTAGTTTACCATCCAGATTGGTGTAAGTTGTAGAAGAATTGTGATTATTAGTAAAAGTGCCTCCGTATAATTCCAACCATCCGGTTGAAGGAAATATAAATGCACCCTGAATGGTTACCGTATTATTATAATTCTCTAATTTTCCGGCAAGATTAAGTGCACCCCCAACTTCAAGGTCACCGCTGAATAAAATATTAGCGCCGTTTTCAATTGTAAAATTCCCAACAACTATCCAATGGTTATAAAAACCCCAATTTGCACCGCTTTTTATCAACATGTTACCCATAACGCGAAACGGATAATAAGTTTTGGTGTTGTCATCATCTGTAATGTTTTTTGACGATGATTCTAATAAAACCAAATTTCCAAATTCAGCGTCGTTACTTGTAGGATGATATATTGATGAAGTAACGTAAGCTGTATTTCCTGTGCCAAGTTTTGCTGTAGTTCCTTCTCTGAAATCCCAAGTACGAGCATGAAATGTTCCGGCAGTTACATTCGCAGACGATCCATCATCCCAATACAAATTATAGGTAGTTAAATCATTAGCCGCATTGTTCATGATCAGGTTACCAAAAACTGTGGTTGTTCCTGTGACATTGCATGTATAGGTGCTTAAATTGAAATTACCAGCTTCGATGATTAAGTTACGGGTTGCAACAAAGTTGGAAGCAAGGGTAATGGTATTGGCTTTCCCACCCTCAGAAATCATTTCTCCGCTTTGCTGGTCATAAACAGGCTCACCCGTGAAACTTTCATCACCTTCTTTTGAACTTTTATTTATTTTAACATCATATAAATTGCTCCCTGAAACCATATATATTGATGCGTCAGTGCTGCCATAAAACTCAAAAGTACCTCCGGCAGGTGTAAAATCAGTTCTGTAACAACTTAAGCCTTTACTTGTGCGTATTGTACCTCCGGTAATATTATGAGTAAAAGTATATGAAGAAGGATTATATATGTATATTCCCTGATTTTTAAAATCTAATACTCCACCATTCATATATATTTCAGCATTTCCACCCCGTGCCCAATAACTATAACCAGATCCGCCAAAAACATTAATGGTTCCACCACCATTGAAGTTAAATTTACCATTTAAATCTATCCATCCGGAAGCATCCTGATGTAAATTGATGGTTCCACCCGGGTTTACATAATAACTACCATATATTCCATTATTGACAAGATCCAAAGCTGTAAAAGTTCCTTTATAAACATCAATACTTCCTTTTTTCCATTCGTATTTATTGCAGATTACTATATAAGAAGCACTATCTACACGGAGTGCTGCTCCTTTATCTATCTCAAGAATATTAAATTTCTCACTGGATTTGACATATTGATGCCCCGATCCATTAAATATTACCCGCCCTGTACCGGCATTGAAAGCACTTGAACCTTTTGTATTAGTCCAGTTTCCTCCCACACGCATAATTCTGTCCTGCATATTGAACACTCCGGAATTAATTACCACATCTTTTTTTACTTCAACGATATTGGTGTTGGTATTATTTATTGTAACAGTTCCTGATTGGTTAAATGTAAGATTATTAAAGTAATCACCGGTATTCATCCTTAAACTCTGACTTGTGCCGACTAATTTTACTGTACCATCATAACATTGAAAAACGCCATTGCTTATAATATTTCCTTTTATTATCAAATCTTTGGATGAATAAACGTGTAAAGTACTACCATTATACACATCAATATATCCATTTATTTGTAGAGGAAAATTTGAGTATGTATTAATTCCCAAAATGGCATTTGAAGATTTATTTATTGCAATATTATTGAAAGCTGATGATGCGGAATTGCATAATATATTGTTTGTGTTTGGACCTGTAAATACTACAGTACCATAAGTCAAATTGACATTTGATCCTGTTTGGAACTTCCAACCACCATAAACATAAAATAATGTATTTGCTGTAAAATCTGCTGTCGAGCCAGATTCCCAGTTAACATCACCGTAAGCATTAATAATGCCCGATTGATTGTTCATTGTAAGTTTTCCACTGATATTTATATCGTTACTTACACTCAGAGTATAACCACTTACGGTAAGCGTTGCTCCTGAATTAATTGTTAAGCTTTTACAGGAAGCATTGGCAGAAGATATAAAAGGTTGCCTTGTTGGATTAGCTGGTATTATTACATTATAAGTACTGTTAGGTACTACACCTCCGCTCCAATTGCCCGGAATGTTCCAATTTGCATTGGTGTTTCCTGTCCATGTTAATGTTTGTGTATATCCTGTATGAAATGACAATATCAGGATAAAGGCGATCGTAGTTTTTAAAATGGGTTTCATAATCTTGAGATTTAAGGGTTAATAAGAATTTTGATAATTAAAGTCTTTAAGTGCTTTTATTAATAGTTTTAATTAGTCAGCATTTTTGTTTGCAAGTGCTTTTAAAATCCGCAATATATTTTCAAAAACCTGTTCTGCTGTATATATCTGCACTACCCTAACAGCAGGAAAAACAAAATAAGAGCTACATGAGCCCTTTATGGAACATCCGGTTTAAATGACAAAGAACGACAATGGTTAATATATTTCAATTTGGTTATTTGCTTAAGTCAGACTCATATTCTGATATTTAAAGTAACTTCTATGAAATATTCTACAAAAATACGTCTTAAATAAAGGTAAGTCAATAGGGAGGTGAAAATAAATTAGATGAGTTTTTAATATTAGCTGATTTGCAATTCCTTACTAAGCTAAATTGATATTTTTATTACACAAAACACTTGAGATAAATCTCAAATATATAGCATTTTAGATATTTATATATTTGAAATAAAAATAAATTTCATGCTTTAAATCAAGCCATACATAACTGCAAATCAGAACCTTAGTGGCATTTTAGAATAAAATATCTGCCTAAGATCTGAGGTATAGTTAAGCAGCTTAATGCAAATGACCTTTGGCGGATACTTATCAGGAAATTAAAAAACTATGCTATTGTTTGATTAATTTTTCAATTTTGTTATTCTCACCATAAATTACCCTTATAAAATATACTCCTGCCTTATTCCCCGATAAATCAAACTGATAATGGCTGTTTGATTGCTGTACAGTGTTAAGGATGCATTCACCAAGCAGGTTGAATATCTCTATCTTGATTGAGCCAGAATCATTTCCGGTATTTAGTTCAAGAGTAAATATGCCTGTAGTTGGGTTTGGATAAACTCTGAAGAGGTCATTAGTATGGTTTTCAAAAACTTCTGATGATTTTTCCGATACCGTTTCAATATTTGTATCAGTATCTTCTTCCGCTGCTAACATTGCAGGAGGTAATGTACAGTACTCATTTGATATATATGCATGAAGATAAGCTCCTGAACGTACAGATGTCCCTTCGAGCATACGGATATTATGACCGGCAATAAGATTGACATTGCCTCCATCCTGCACAACAAAGGTATTTCCTCCGCCGGCAACAGTCAATGTATTTGTTGCATCAAAGCAGATATCCTGTCCGCTTACCACATCCACTCCCTGGAGTGCTACATTGCCTGCTACATCACCACCCCAATGGATGCGATTATGCGGATCCCATTCATTACTGCTTCCACTGAAACCTCCGCTATGACCTCCAAATGTTACTATGCCGGAATTAACTGATTTATAAACATTAAAATTGCCACCCCATGAGTTATTGGGGAATATTGCATAATTGACTGAAAAAGTCTGGTCATTTTCAATGGTAAGCAATCTGCCGTTACTCTGACCATTACGGAAAAGACAGTTATTGAATGATTTATCTATATCAACTATTGCACCCGGTTTTATATTCACACCATTGGTATTCATATACTCAAAAATGGTATGTTCTGCCCCTATTTTACCGCCACTCTCAATGTTCAGGGCATAATAACCTGATGAATTACGGGTAATTTTTGATTGCGTTCCTGATTCGCCATTAAATTCTATTAAGCCTCCGTTTTTTACTGTAACTGATTTGGACGCTGCCATGGCAAGTACACCACCGGCTCCCATTGATAAATGACCACCGTTATTTATTGTTACATTTCCTGATACCGTTACCTGATTGGATAAGGTATTGAGTGAACCTGAATTTATTTCCAGATCGTTTTTGATAACCAGATTTTTATCTACAAGGAAAGATACACCGGTTTTATTGATGACGACATCATTCAGATAGTTTCCGTTGTAAACACTGACAGAATGATTAGGATAGGCAGAAATGAACTCAACAGTGCCATGATCAAGCTTGAAATTATTTGCATTTGGAGTATTTAAATTTCTTCCAAAGCGTAAGGTGCCTCCGCTCACTTCATTTATAAATGTATTTCCAATCGTAATATTTGTTCCCGGAAACTCCAACAAAGAATTATTGTTCATTGTTAGTTTACCATCCAGATTGGTGTAAGTTGTAGAAGAATTGTGATTATTAGTAAAAGTGCTATTGTTTAATCTCAACCATCCGGTTGACGGAAATATAAATGCACCCTGAATGGTTGCAGTATGATTATTTAAAACCTCTAATTTTCCGGCAAGATTAAGTGCACCTCCAACTTCAAGGTCAGCAGCGTTGAATTTAATACCAGCGCCGTTTTCAATTGTAAGATTCCCAACAACTATCCAATGGTTACTAAAAGCCCAATTTGCACCGCTTTTTATCAACATGTTACCCATAACGCGAGTAGGATAATAAGTTTTGGTGTTGTCAGCATCTGTAATGTTTTTTGACGATGATTCTAATAAAACCAAATTTCCAAATTCAGCGTCGTTACTTGTAGGATGATATATTGATGAAGTAACGTAAGCTGTATTTCCTGTGCCAAGTTTTGCTGTAGTTCCTTCTCTGAAATCCCAAGTACGAGCATGAAATGTTCCGGCAGTTACATTCGCAGACGATCCATCATCCCAATACAAATTATAGGTAGTTAAATCATTAGCCGCATTGTTCATGATCAGGTTACCAAAAACTGTGGTTGTTCCTGTGACATTGCATGTATAGGTGCTTAAATTGAAATTACCAGCTTCGATGATTAAGTTACGGGTTGCAACAAAGTTGGAAGCAAGGGTAATGGTATTGGCTTTCCCACCCTCAGAAATCATTTCTCCGCTTTGCTGGTCATAAACAGGCTCACCTGTATAGTTTTCATCACCTTCTTTTGAGCTTTTATTTATTGTAATATTCCTTAAATTGCTCCCTGAAACCATATATATTGATGCGTCAGTGCTGCCATAAAACTCAAAAGTACCTCCGGCAGGTGTAAAATCAGTTCTGTAACAACTTAAGCCTTTACTTGTGCGTATTGTACCTCCGGTAATATTATGAGTAAAAGTATATGAAGAAGGATTATATATATATATTCCCTGATCTTTAAAATCTAATACTCCTCCACTCATATATATTTCAGCATTTCCACCCCGTGCCCAATAACTATAGCCAGAACCGCCATAAATATTAATTGTACCTCCATTAGTGAAAGTGAGTTTGCCATTCAAATCTATATATTGGTTAGCGTCCTGATGTAAATTTATTGTTGCATCCGGGTTTACATAGTAATTACCATAGATACCATTGTTAACAAGATCATAAGCGGTAAATGTTCCTTTAAGAATATCAATGCTTCCTTTTTTCCATTCGTATTTATTGCAGGTTACTATATAAGAATCACTATCTACACGGAGTGCTCCACCTTTATCTATCTCAAGAATATTAAAGTTTTCGCTGGAATTAACATATTGATGCCCCGATCCATTAAATATTACCCGCCCTATACCGGCATTGAAACCTGAAAGACCTGCATTATTCTTCCAATCTCCGCCTATGGTTATGGTTTTATCACTTGCATGCAGAGTGCCGGATGATATCTCTAAATTTTTAATGATCTTAATATCAGAAGCCAGGTTTAAAGTATTGGATAATAAACCATCAGTATCAGATGCTTCATTATTACCTTCTTTTGAACTTTTATTTATTTTAACTTCATATAAATGGCTTCCCTGAGCCATATATAAAGATGCGTCAGTACTGCCATAAAACTCAAAAGTACCTTTGGCAGGCGTAAAATCAGTTCTGTAACAACTTAAGCCTTTACTTGTGCGTATTGTACCTCCGGTAATATTATGAGTAAAAGTATATGAAGAAGGATTATATATGTATATTCCCTGATTTTTAAAATCTAATACTCCTCCACTCATATTTATTTCAGCATTTCCACCCCGTGCCCAATAACTATAGCCAGATCCGCCATAAATATTAATTGTACCTCCATTAGTGAAAGTGAGTTTGCCGTTCAAATCTATATATTGGTTAGCGTCCTGATGTAAATTTATTGTTGCATCCGGGTTTACATAGTACGAACCAAATATTCCATTCTGTACAAGATCAAGTGCTGTAAAAGTTCCTTTAATAACATCAATGCTTCCTTTCTTCCATTCGTATTTATTGCAGATTACTGTATAAGAAGCATTATCAATACGAAGTGCTGCACCTTTATCTACCTCAAGAATATTGAAGTTTTCGCTGGACTTGATATACTGATGGCTTGTTCCGTTAAAAATTACACGACCCGTACCATACATAAAATGCCCCAAACCGGCTGAATTAGTCCAGTTGCCTCCTACCCATATAATACCGTTATGCATTTTAAATACTCCCGAACCAATGGTAAGGTCTTTCTTTACTTCTATCTGACTTGATGAAAAATTCATAGTAAGAGTACCATTGATTGAAATATTATTATAAACTGTAAGCTTATAACTGCCTACACTAACTGAAGCTCCATCATGAATTATCAAATCTTTACAACTTGCATTAGCTGACTGAATATACGGATAATGAGTTGCTCCCGGCATAATTATCACAAGAGTATTTGAATTCGGTACTGCATTATTATTCCAGTTAGGAGCATAACTCCAGTTATTACTGTGATTTCCTATCCATGTTGCTTGTGTATATCCTGCATGAAATGACAATATCAGGATAAATACGATCGTAGTTTTTAAAATGGTTTTCATAATCTTGAGGTTTTAAGTTTAATAATTAATTCACTAATTATTAGTAAAATTATTTAAAAATATCAATACTTTATTAGCTTCTTTTGATCAATACGACCAGAATTGTTAACCCTTATAAAATAGATTCCAGCCTTATTCCCCGATAAATCAAGCTGATAATGGCTGTTTGTCTGCTGCTCAGTGTTAAGGATGCGCTCGCCAAGCAGGTTAAATATCTCTATCCTTACCGAGCCTGATTCATTTACGCTATTTAGTTCAAGAGTAAATATGCCTGTAGTTGGGTTTGGATAAACCCTGAATAGGTCATTGATACGGTTCTCAAAAACTTCTGATGATTTTTCCGATACCGTTTCATTAATGGCATCATTATCTTCTTCCGCTGCTAACATTGCAGGAGGTAATGTACAGTACTCATTTGATATATATGCATGAAGATAAGCTCCTGAACGTACAGATGTCCCTTCGAGCATGCTGATATTATGACCGGCAATAAGATTGACATTGCCTCCATCCTGCACAACAAAGGTATTTCCTCCGCCGGCAACTGTCAATATACTTGTTGCATCAAAGCAGATATCCTGTCCACTTACCACATCCACTCCCTGGAGTGCTACATTGCCAGCTATTTCACCACCCCAATGGATGCGACTGTAAGGGTCATATTCATTACTGCCACCACTAAAATTACCACTATGGCCTCCAAATGTTACCACGCCGGAATTCTCTGATTTATAAACATTAAAATTACCACCCCATAAATTATCAGGGAATGTTGCATAATTTACTGAAAAAGTCTGACTATTATCAATGGTAAGCAACCTGCCGTCATTTTGACCATTGCGGAAAAGACAGTTATTGAATGATTTATCTATATCAACTATTGCACCCGGTTTAATATTTACACCATCGGTATTCATATACTCAAAAATGGTATGTTCTGCTCCTATCTTACCACCGCTTTCAATGTTAAATGCATAATAGCCTGATGAATTGTGGGTAATTTTTGATTCCTTACCAGGTTCACCATTAAATTTAATTAAGCCACCGTTATTTACAGTTAAAGTACTTAAATCAGCTAAAGCAAGTTCACAATTCCCAAATAAACCTAAACTGCCACCATCATTAATTACCAGGTTTCCCAGCACTTTGATGCGAGCAATTTCGGATAACCACAGCATCCCTTTGTTTATGGTTAAATCATTAACAATGTTATTACCTACATCAACTATTAGAACGGATTGCCAGTTACTTTTCCTTATATTTTGCATATTGTTCCTATCATTAGCTGACTCACCTGCATAATTACCATCCCCTTCTTCTGAGTTCTTATTTATAATCACATTTCCAAACTGGCTTCCTTGTGCCATATGAAAATGTGCATTTTCACTACTATAAAACTCAACGGTACTTCCAGGGATTGAAAAATCTTTGTCGTAACATATTAAATCGCCTACCGTACGTATTGTACCCCCGCTGATACTATAATTAGTGATATATTGCGATAAGCTTATAATTCCTATGCCTTGGTCCTTGAAATCAAAAACACCTCCATCCATGATTATATTTAAATCACCATTACCCCACATACTTCTAGATATGCCTCCATATATATTAATAGTTCCATCATTATCAAAAACAAAATCACCTCTCAGATCTATTTCTTTATTTTCACTTTGGTGTAAATTTATTACACCGCCCGTACTAACATGATAAACACCAATAATAGATGATTTACTCAATAAATTTGCCGTAAATATACCCTGCGAAATTGATATCCCGCCTTCAATAATATCGAAAATCTGGCAGGTGATATCACATAAGGAATAGTTATATAGCAAACCCGTTGGCTTGTTGATCTCCAGAATACTGAACTGTGATGTTGAACAATATTGATTGGCTGAACCGTTAAAGACCACTTTTCCTGAACCACTAATAAAATTTTCAGGTCCTGCATTGTTTATCCAGTCGCCTTTTATAAAGATCGTATTGTCCTGAGGATCAAATATGCCTGACTCAATAGCAAGGTTACCCAAAAAATTTAGGTCTTTTTGTGTTTTTACTGTTCCTCCGCAATTGATAGTTATATTATTAAAAATCTGATTATTATCTGCAAGCTGAATTGTTTGTGTACCACCACTGCTCATAAATGACACAGTGCCATTATGCAGGTTAAGACTACCGTTACATGTGAGATTAAATAATAAAACCATGTTTATGTCGTAAGCACAGGTAAAGGTATTATCAGGATCAATAATAATACTGCCTTTTATTGTTAATTGTTCAGATGCAGAGCCTATTGAAGTTACAGCATTATTAGTTTTTTTAATACTAACGGAAGCGAATTTAGAAGCACTGCTATTGCTATTTATAACAGAATTATTAGTTCCTGTAAAAGTAACGTTACAGATAGAAATTTCAACCTCAGAGCCGGCTGAAAAAGTCCAGTCTCCGGTAATAACAATTTCTGAATTCCCTTTGTCTTCTATTTCTGCTTCAGAATCCCATATTATATTTTTGGTGTACAATGTTGCATATTTCATTATTGGATTAAATGGTATCAAGAAACCGCTGATATAAAGTTTACCGCTAAAAGTAGATGTCTCAACAACCGTTAATGATGCATTATTCATTTGAGAAGCAGTAATAGTCAAGACAGCGCCCGGATTTACAGTAAGATTTTTACATACTGGTGATGTAATACCATTAATTACAGGCTGATTATCTGCTTCTGCCGGAATGACAACATTGGTTGTCCCGGTAGGTATATTATAGTCGCTCCAGTTTCCGGAAGTATTCCAATCAGTAGAAACAGCACCTGTCCAATAACCGGGTTGAATATTTGACCAATTGATGCGATCATGGGGGTCATACTCAAAATCTTCTCCGGCAAAACTACCTGTTGCATAAAGAAAGGTTAAATAGCCGTTATTATTTGATTTATAAACATTATAAGTTGCTGAATTACTGGGAAATGAAGCACTGCGTATTATTAGTTCCTGATTATTATCTATTCTTAACAAAGCATTTTGGCTGTTAAAAAATGTACAGTGGTTAAAAGCATTGTCAGGGTCTACCACACCAGTACCTGTTATATAAACCCCGGAGTTAAGATCTGAAAATACTGCATGCCTGGCTGATATTGTACCACCCTGATTAACTGTGAAATTATAATAACCGGTTTCGCTTGCCTCTATTACTGCTTTGTTTGAAGGAGTACCTTCTATCTTTATAAAACCACCATTGGAAATTAAGCTTTTTGAAGGTTTGATCCGGATTTTTGCTCCTTCAGTAACCCATAAAGTAGTATTGTTAGCCAGATTTATATTATTGGATTTTAGAATTGTTCCCGGATTAAGTTTAAAAGTACCCGAATTTATATTTAAATTACCGTTTATCGTAATGTTTGATATTAAAGCCATAGTGGTATTCGAAGGCTTGCTTATTGTTAAATTATGAAGCACTCCGGCTGTCATAGCAAGTAGTGTGTTTTTATTACCGGTTAGCTCAAGTGTCAATCCTGTCGGTGTAAAGTTACTTCTGTCACATTTAAATTCACCGTTTGCACGTATGGTACCTCCGGTGATTTCCTGAGTAAAGCTATATGTTGTTGAATTATAAATATTTATTCCATGATCTTTAAAGTCCAGTACTCCTCCATTCATTTTAATATTTGCATCTCCGTTTAATGACCAATAACTCGTACCTGAGCCTCCATAAATATTAATGGTTCCTCCATTGGTAAAAGTAAGTTTACCATTTAATCCTATACTACCTGAAGCATCCTGATGTAAATTGATTATTGCATTCGGATTTACATAATAACTACCATATATTCCATTATTTACAAGATCAAGGGCTGTAAAAGTTCCTTTGATAACATCAATACCTCCTTTTTTCCATTCGTATTTATTGCACGTTACAGTATGATTGACATTATCTACCCTTAAAGCAGCTCCCTTGTTAACTTCGAGGGTATAAAAATTTTCGCTGCAATTAACATACTGGTGCGCTGTCCCGTTAAATATTACACGTCCTGTGCCTTTATTGAATCCATTTATTCCTGCTGTATTATTCCAGTGTCCGCCTACACTCATAACTCTGTTATACATTTTGAATACACCTGATTCTATGGATATATTCCCTTTTACTTCAAAAGGCTGACTTGAACTATGTAGTGTGGCTGTTCCTGTTTGATTGAATGTTAGATTATTAAAGAAATTACCGGAGTTCATTTTTAAACTCTGATCTGCTCCTGTTAATTTTACAGCACCATCATGACATTGAAAATCACCCTGACTTTCAATATCTCCCTTTATTATCAAATCTTTGGATGAATAAACATGTAAGCCGCTACCACCGGAAATAATGAGGTTCCCATTAATTATTAGAGGATAGTTGGAATATGTATTAATCCCCAGAAAAGCACCTGAATATTTAGTTATTTTAATATTATTAAAAAAGGATACAGAAGAATTACATAATATATTATTTGTTTTTGAGCCTGTAAACTCAACAACGCCTTTAGTAAGCTGCACATTTGCTCCTGATTGAAACTCCCAGCCACCATGAACATAAATTTTTGTTTCTTGTGTCAAATAAACAGATGAACCTGATTTACAATGAACATCACCATAAACATTTATAATGCCTGATAAATTATTCATAGCAAGGATTCCGCTAATATTTATATCATTAGAAACATTTAAGGTGTAACCTCCAACGGTTAATGTTGCTCCGGAATTGATTGTAAGGCTTTTGCAGTAAGCATTTGAGGTAATATAAGGTTGCTTTAAAGTACTGCCTGGTATTATTACATTTATACTAGTATCAGGAATAACACCTTTATTCCAGTTACTTGCAGTGTGCCAGTCTGTACTGGTATTTCCGGTCCATGTCAGCTCATCAGGATGTTCACGGTAAGCCATAGTATAAGACCCCATTTTTCCCGGCGAACCATTAACTCTTACATAAGCATATCCTGTATATGTAGCCTTCCAGGTTACTTTAGAACGCCCTTTTTCACAACCATCATCATTGTATGCTAACTGTGAGCAGTCATTATCAAAAACATAAAGTTCTGTATCATAATCAGCCGTTGCATCATCTCCGCAACCGGTTTTAAACATATATGTATAGCCTTTCAATACACTTACCCTGTATATTTTACAACCATTAAATGTGTGGAATGAATAATGTCTTTGCCATGCTGTGGATGGTATAATAGTATAATTATAATCAGGGCAGCTTTTACATGGATATTCATTTGGGTAAATACCTATGATCATCCCCTGATTTTTATGAAAAGGAAATAAAGGATAAGCACTTGTAACATCCCTTACTCTAAACCATGTATAATTATTATATCCACCCCAACCAAAATTGAACCTGAATACGCTGTGCGATGTTCCTATAGTATTATATGCGTAACCAACTAATGCATGTCCTCCGCCTTCTGGTGACTCACCTCGATAATAAAAAGGTCTATTATTGGAAACCTCTGCTCTCATATAGTTTTCCCAGGTATTCCAGGATGTTCCTGAACCTTTGGCTTTTGCTTCGGCGTCAGAAGAAAATTTAAAATAGTTTACTAAAGCATTTCTTGCATCAGTATAATAAGCCCCGGAACTACAATATGCATAATCCATTTTTACAGAATAACCTGCATCCTTCAGTAGCTCGGCAACACTATAATTGTACGTGTTCAATACAAAAGGCATGTGGTTCCATAAATAGTACTTAATGAAGTTTGTTGATAAACTTCCGTAAGAAGGATCTGCTTCTTCACATGGTTTTTTCTTTTTGTTTGCAGGGTCTGTATATGTTATTGAGCCGGTGCCGCTGTATGGCCAATGCCAGTATCTCATGATCTGACCAATAGCAACAGCTACACAGCCTACAACACATCTGCCATCACTTCCATAAGGCACATTATGTCCTCCGGGACATTGTGCATTATAATATTTACCCTGATCCCAATGAATATCACCAATTTTTTCAATTATTCTTTCGTCTCTGCTCTTTTCAGGATTTAATTTATTAAAATCCAGATAAGTATCCCATAATAATTGTATCTCATCGGATGCATCAAATTTCTCTTTACTCAAAATGGTTATCTGTTCAATATATGAATCAATAAACCATTTTGCTCCATCAGGTAATAAATCCATACTATCGTCACTCCAGGATTCATCTTCATCATAAGCACAGATCGGGTAATCACGCATGTCACCCGAAACTACAACATAACCTTTGGGAGAAATGTTAATAAAATACAACAGTGGCATTTTGTCATCACTGGTTATTATTTGCTGTATATGCGCATCAATAGAAGAATAAGCTATATTATCCCTGAACGCATAATTTTCGTAAGCAAAGTTTTTTGCTACAGTCAGTGCGGTTGCGCTATCAACCTGTTGTGCATTTGTGATTAAACTTACTGTAATGCACAAAAACGTAATAATTAATAATGTTTTTGGTTTCATGCTCGTAGTAATTTAGGTTAATTAAATTATTATTTTTAGTTTTCAGAAGCATCTGAATACAATTGTATTCCTTCATTAAGCAGAACATCCCCAAAACAAGTTCCTGCATTTTGTTATATTCCGTATAGGAATAAATATATGCCGGCTTTGCAGAGTCTGATACTTTATTGCTTTATGCTTTATTCTGTTATAATGACAAAGAACGAAAATGGTTAATATATTTCAATTTAATTATTTGCTACAGCCAGTCTCATATTCTAATATTTAAAATAGCTTCAATAAAACATCCTACAAAAATAAGGTTTAAATAAGATTAAGTCAATATTTGCTTAAAAACAGATGGCTTTAACTATTTTAAACCCAGATAAAGATCTCGAATACTAACTGATTCACTGTGCATTACCTGAAAGCCCTGAAATGTTGAAAATTTTAAGCATCAGTGATGAATTTTAGTAAAAAAATAGTTTTAAAAAGAATAAACAACAGGAATAAACCTGCACTGGAATACTTTTCCCGGCGTTCAACAATGAATATTCTTCTTCTTTTTAATGCTACCCAAAATTAATGAACAACCCTATCCGGATTAACCAGAACAGCTCAAAAGCAAACTTCATACAAAGCAATTCGTTTTTCAGTTCCGAACAAATTTTATCTTGTTCAACAAAGACCGGTACAAAATCGTTTAGAGGTTGTTAACTTTGCATTATCAATCATTAGTTTACAGCAAAATAAAACCTGATGGAAAAGAAAAGGCTATCCGTTCTCATTATAATTCTTGCCATAACCCTTGGCGGAATAATGATCATACAGCTTTATGGTATCAGAAATGCAATACAGTTTCAGAATGAGCAATTTACAGGTACTGTAGAAATAGGATTAAGGAATGTATCAAACAAAATATATGAGATCCAGGTAGATACAAATGCACAAATGTTGCAGGGTTGCAGTCATATCAACGAATTTGAATGGATGGAAATGTTGCCTTTGTTGGATCTGCCTAAAATAGAACGTTTAATAGATCAGGAATTTCAAAAGTCAGGGCTTAATCTTACTTTCGAAACAGCCATTTACGACTATCCTTCAACAAAGATCTATAAGATCAGCAATCCGGAATTTGAAGAAGAAATTCTTGCCTCACTGCATCATGTTGCTTTAAATTGCCTTTTCGATAAAGATGAATTCCGGCTCTCGGTTTATTTTCCAAAACAAATGTCGGTTATTCTTAAAAGTGTAATCCCCTGGGCTTTTATCCTGTTTTTACTGATAATTGTACTGATAATCACATTTTACAAGATCATCATGATGTTTCTTTATCAAAAACAGCTTACTGAAATGAAAAATGATTTTGTGAATAATATGACCCATGAGTTTAAAACCCCAATAGCTACTATTTCGCTTGCTACTGATATGCTTCTGAAAACTGAGGTGAACAGTGCCTCATGCCAGGTTGAACGCTATGCAAAGATTATTGGTGACGAAAACAACCGTTTAAAAAGCCGCGTAGAACAGGTGTTACATATCACTCTGGTGGATAAGGGAAATTTCCAGATGAAAATGAAGCCTGCCGATATTCATAAAATCATTGAAGAAGGGCTGAAACCTTATCGCCTGCTTATGAGGAAGCAAAAAGGAACGATAAATCTGAATTTTAATGCCACCAGTCCCACTCTTATCGCCGATCCCGGTCATCTTGAAAATGTGGTTTCAAATCTGGTCGACAATGCAATAAAATATTCAATAGGTGCACCCGACATCACACTGGAAACCAGTAATAACAGCAAAGGTGTTTTACTTGTGGTACAGGACCATGGGATAGGGATTGGCAATGAATACAAACACGATGTCTTCAAACGATTTTTCAGGGTGCCTACAGGTGATATACATGATGCCAAAGGTTTCGGACTGGGTTTGTATTATGTAAAAACCATTATTGATGCCCACAACGGAACTATAAACGTTGAAAGTCAACCTGGCAAGGGAAGCCGTTTCGAAGTGTTCTTACCTTTTGAGAACCAAAGCTGAAGATCAAAAAAACTGAATCCTGAATGCACAACATCCGGGCGAATTTATTATTCTTCTGAAAACTCATGGATTATCTGCCTGTATGACGAAAACACGTTGGCACGCGAAACAAATCCTAAATATTTATCTCCATCAAGTACCGGAAGATTATAATGACCGCAATGCTGGAATTTCTCAGCAATATTCTCTACAGTTTCATTTATATCTACCTGAACATCTGGCATGTAAAGAAACGATTTTACCGGAGTTGTTTCGTACAGTTCAGGTTTGAAAATAATGCCACGTATATCGTCAAGCCATACCACACCATGAAAAACATTATTATCGTCAATCACGGGGAACACATTTCTGTGCGATTGTTCAATGACCTTTATCAAATCGCCAAGGTTGGCATTAATATTAATAGTATGGAAATTGGTTTCAATGAGTTTTTCAATACTAAGCATTGCCAGAGCCGATTTATCCTTATCGTGAGTAACGAGTTCACCTCTCTGAGCAAGCCTCATGGTGTAAATTGAGTGAGGTTCAAAAATCTCTATAACCAAGTAGGAAATTGTAGCCGTGATTATCAAAGGTATGAACAGCGAGTAACCTCCTGTTATTTCAGCAATAAGGAAGATGGCAGTGAGCGGGGCGTGCATCACTCCTGCCATTATACCTGCCATACCAATCAAAGCAAAATTCCTTTCCGAAACATTGATGAATTCAAATTTATTTATTAAAAGTCCGAAAAAATAACCGCTTACACCACCCATAAACAGCGAAGGGGCAAACACACCACCTATACCTCCGCTACCTGTAGTTACTGCCATAGCCACAACCTTAAAAACCATTATGAGTGCAAGAAATCCCAGAAAAAACCAGTATTTATCCCTGATATAATAAAACAAACTGTTGTTTGTAAGTTCTGTTCCACGCCCGTCGAGGATGGTTTTAAGAGAATCGTATCCTTCGCCCCATAGCGGCGGAAAAAGAAAAACAAGAATTCCAAGTGCCACACCACCAATAAGAAACTTCCTGTATCCTTTCTCAATTCCGGCAAACCAGGCTTCCACCTTCATATTGACACGGGTGAAATACAAAGAAACTAGTCCTGTAAATATTCCCAGCATAATAAACCACGGGATTTCTTTAAGTACGAAAGGATTTACAATCTCAAAGGCAAATGCCGCATGTTTCCCCATGAAAAAATAGTCGATTACAGCAGCGGTAACGGCTGATATCAACAAAGGAACAAGAGCGGTCATGGTAAGGTCAAGCATAAGGATTTCAAGTGCAAAAAGCACTCCTGCAATAGGAGCGTTAAAGATACCAGCCACAGCACCAGCAGCCCCGCATCCTATAAGTAACACCAGATTACGATGGCTCATCCTGAAAAACCGCCCTATATTTGAACCTATTGCCGAGCCGGTTAATACAATAGGGGCTTCAAGACCTACCGAACCACCAAAACCAACAGTGAGGGTACTGGCAATAAGTGAAGAATAAGTATTGTGAGCCCTCAGCACACCTCCTCCCCTTGAAATACTGTATAATATTTTACTTATACCATGATCTATCTCGTCTTTAACCACGTATTTCACAAACAGAACAGTAAGAATGATACCGGTAATAGGAATGGCGAAATAAAAAATATTCACCTTGCTGACATCAAACCTCGAAGTAACGAAAGAATGGGTGAAATGAACGGTATTTTTAAGTATTACTGCCGCTATTCCACTTAAAATACCAATTATGAAACTAAAAAACAAAAGCCATTGCCGCTCGGTGAAATGCTCTTTACGCCACGTTCTTATATAGGTTTTGACTCTGTGTTTTCTCATGAGGCAAATGTACGATCTTTAGCAGTAAAAATAGTATACATGTAATACGTATAGTAGAATTAAAAAAACATGATCATCTCAGTACGGAATTATTTCAGCACTTAGAAATCTATTGTTTTTTAGTACCGGTTTTATTTTTTTCAGGTTCAAAACCGGACTCATAATTCTGCTGTGGTTTACTTCTCAGTACCTTTATTAAAAAACAAATAGTAACAAAGCTTACTCCGCAAATTGTAAACAGCATTAATATTAAGGCTGAGGTATTCATTACAGGTTTCCTTCACGTTTATGTTTATAATATGCTCTACGAACCAGAATTGCTATTGCTGCAAATAACGACAACAATAAGAGGCGTGATAAATTTATGAGCAATATTCTGTATTTGACACTATCAATTTCGCTTTGACTTGTTGCAGCGGCAAGTTGTTCTTTTAATTCACTATTCATTATTTTGCCTATAACGCTTCCATGGTCAAATGTCCATCCCTGACCGCGGAACAAACCATGGAAAGCTTCGTTCCAGTCGTTATTCACCGGAGCAAATACAGTTCCCAGAAATACAATGATCAATAAAACAGGTGTTACGTATGCCAGAAGGAATTTAAACACCCTACTCACTTTAATATCGGCACCAGCATTAATTTCATCCCAGCCCTTTTTTATACCGAAAAACCATGCAAAAAGCACAGCTTCGAATGCGGCAAAAACAAATAATGAGAACGAACCTGTCCAGTAATCGTATTCATCAAAAACTCCCTGATTGAAAAACAATATTGTGGGCAAACCCATGATCAGAACAATAATACCAAAGGCTAAAGCTGTTTTGGGACGCGACCATTTATATTCATCTTCAAGAAATCCCTGTACCGGAGTTCCCATTGCTAATGATGAGGTTATTCCGGCAAAAAACAATAAACCAAACCACATTACCCCGGCAAAGGCACCAAACACATTACCCCATTGAGTAAAAAGGTAAGGAAGCGTTTTAAACCCAAGGCCAAGCCCACCCAAAGCGGCAAGTTCTTTAACATGATCCACACCAAGATATCCAACAGCAATAGGTATTATAATGGCGCCTCCCAGAACCACTTCAACAAATTCGTTCATCCAGCCTGCTGCCATGGCGTTCAGGGCTATATCATCACTTTGTTTCAAATACGAAGAATAAGCATGTATGCAACCCATTCCAAGTGATAAAGTGAAGAATATCTGACTGGCTGCCGCAAACCATACCTTAGGATTCAGAATTGACTGATAATGCGGTGTCCATAAAAAATTCAAGCCTACTGAACTGTTGTAAACCGCACCATCAACTCCCGCTTTTAATGTAAACGCCCTGATAGCCAGAATACAACCAAAAACTATCAATAATGGCATACCTATTTTTGCTACTTTTTCAATTCCTCCTTTAAGTCCTTTACTCAAAACGTACACATTTATGCCAAGACAGATAAGGAAGAATATTATAGCTTCAAAAGGTATAAGGGTGGATTTCCCAATTGAAACATAATCATTAAAAACCTGCACTACTTCATGTTGGGTCATACCATTAAAAGTACCTATGGCACTGTGAAAAATATATGCCAGTGTCCATGATTCCATATAGCAGTAGTACGATGCTATACCTATATTGCAAAAAAGCCCGAATACCCCTACATATTTCCATAAACGCCTTTTGTCCATGCTTTGCATCATAAGCGGAGAGCTGTGATAACCGCGAGTGCCTCCGTATCTGCCTATACTCCATTCAATAAAGAGCAGAGGCAGCCCAAGTACCAGAAAACTTACCAGATAAGGAATAATAAATGCTCCGCCACCATTTTGAATTGCCTGTACGGGAAAGCGTAAAAAATTTCCAAAACCAACTGCATTACCTGCCATAGCAAGTATTAGCCCTATGCGGCTACCCCAGGCCTGACTTGTTTGATTCATTGTAGTGTTAATGAGTTGATATCAGTGATGATAAAGTGATTTTAAAATCAGGGTTTATTATTTTTATAAAATATCAGTATAATACAAAAACACATATATGGGTTATATTGTGGCAAAAATAATTACAAAAAACCAATAATAAAATTTTTTACTGGAAAAAACAATGCTCCGGTTGCAGGAATAGGTTATCACTTGAAAAATGAAGAATATTATAGACGGGATATTATGGTTGAATTATGAGTTGCCACCGGCTTTAGCCGGTGGTTAAAAAAGAAAGAATACAATATTCTGGCTTTAGCCAAACAGGTTGAAAAACACAAAATATTAACAGTCAGTATATTTGGGCTAAAGCCCATGATTTGAGATAGTTGTATTTTAAAAACGGGCTAAAGCCCGTTCCAATTCATAACAACATGATAATGAGTAGCCACCGGCTTCAGCCGGTGGTTAAAAAAGAAGAAATACAATATTCTGGCTTTAGCCAAAACAGTTGAAAAACACAAAATATTAACAGTCAATGTATTTGGGCTAAAGCCCATGATTTGAGATAGTTGCATTTTATGAACGGGCTAAAGCCCATTCCAATTCATAACAACATGATAATCAGTTGCCACTGGTTTCAGAATTGAATTAAAATTGTTAATTATTGTTGAATTATGAGTTGTCAATTTGTTATATCATCCCGTAAGGGTCCCTACGGGATTTTGCACTTTGAGGGATTATTACCCCGGGCGCTGAGGCTCTCGAAGCGCCTGATTAAAAACCCGGACACTTCGAGAACCTCAATGTCCTATTATTGTACCTGTCGAAATTGTTATTGAGCCTGTCAAAATATTCATTTCAAAAACGGGCTGAAGCCCGTTTCAATTCATAACAACATGATAACCAGTTGCAACCGGCTTTAGCCGGTGGTTAAAAAAGAAAGAATACAATATTCTGGCTTTAGCCAAAACAGTTGAAAAACATAAAATATTAACAGTCAATATATTTGGGCTAAAGCCCATGATTTGAGATAGTTGTATTTTATGAACGGGCTAAAGCCCGTTCCTATTCATAACTCCCGAGTCATTCGGGATCTCCCGAGTCATTCGGGATCAATTCTCAATTGTCAATTTGTTATATCACCCCTTCAGGATTTTATATAGTAGAGTGATAACTGTTTTTTACAAAAATTACACCCCTTCGGGGTTGATACAGGATTTTCAGCTTAGAGCGCTGAGGCTTTCGAAGCGCCTGATTAAAAACCCGGACACTTCGAGAACCTCAATGTCCTATTATTGTACCTGTCGAAATTGTTATTGAGCCTGTCAAAATATTCATTTCAAAAACGGGCTAAAGCCCGCTTCTATTTATAACAACATGATAATCAGTTGCCACCGGCTTTAGCTGGTGCCTGGCTCTGAATTCAAAACAAAGCGGCTGTGATATGATCAGTGAAAAGCTTCCCCCTACGACTTAAATATAAATTTCCTTCTCCTGATATGAGCCATCCTCTTTGTAAAAAACTTTCTGCTGCCTTCAGCAGTTTTTTATACTCGTCACTCCCGAAGCGCTCTTTATAAATACGCAGATCTATCCCATGATCTGTCCTTATTTTTGTCATCAGATATTCTTCCCTGTGTTGTTCTGGTGTCAGGATCTCCTTTTCAAATGCTGGCTGCCCTGTGTTCACTGCCTCAAGATATCTGCTCAGATTGGCAATATTCCACTGCCTCGAAATTCCATCGAACGAATGTGCCGAAGGTCCCAGCCCAAGATATTTTTCGTTATTCCAGTACGATGTATTATGTTTTGATTCAAAACCGGGCAAACAGAAATTTGAGATTTCATAATGCACATATCCCTTTTCTTCCATCCAATCCATTAGCATTAGGAAATGATCTGCCTGAATATCCTCGCTGACCGGTTTTTTCCTGTTTTTCTCAATTTTCCATGCCAATGCAGTTCCAGGCTCCACCGTTAGAGCATAAGCCGAAAGATGCGGGATCCCATACCTGTGAAAAGCTTCAAGATTCTTCACAAAAGCAGCTATTTCCTGATCGGGCAGGCCAAATATCAGGTCAATACTTATGTTGTCAAATCCGGCTCTTAATGCCAGTTCTATTGATCTCTCCGACTGTGCACCATCATGTGTCCGGTTCAAAAAGACCAGATCATCATCTAAAAACGACTGCACACCAATACTAAGCCTGTTGACACCTGCTTTTTTAAGAGCTGTGAGTTTTTCTTCTGTAAGGTCGTTGGGATTGGCTTCGAGGGTGACCTCAGCATCACTGTCAATCGGGAAAACGAGTGATAATTCATTCATTATCAATTCAATATCCCCAAGCGGTAGTAAAGATGGCGTGCCTCCCCCAAAATAAACGGTTTTTATCTTGCTATCACCCAGGTACCTTTTACGCTGCCGGGCTTCTAAGCAGATGGCTTTTGCAATTTTATCGCGATGACGTGTAGTGGCTAATGAAAAGAAATTGCAATAATCGCATTTGCTTTGGCAAAAAGGGATATGGATATATATTCCGGACATGAAACTGGGAAATTAATTTTGATGTTTGGTTCGTAAAAACACCGGTGTAAACCAGATGCCAATGACCTGCAATATTTTATTTTCGGAGTACAATACGGAAAGTAGTGCCTTTTCCCACCACTGACGATTTTATAAATATTTTCCCTTTATGGTAATCTTCGATTATGCGGCGTGCCAGCGACAACCCAAGCCCCCAGCCCCTATGCTTGCTTGTGACTCCCGGATTAAAAATTGAATTGTATTTTGACTTCTGTATCCCCTTGCCATCATCTGAAAAATCAACATACACATATTTAGGGTCCTCACTTATTGCTATTTCTATCATACCCTCGCCGCTAATGGCATCAGCAGCGTTTTTCCACATATTTTCAATTACCCACCCAAAAAGCTGAGGATTCAAAGGTACTATAACTGAGCCATGATCAGGCGCATGTATTTCTGATCTTATCTTTTTTGTGGTGCGGGTCTTAAGATAATCTGCTATTCCCTGTATTTCATCAACAATATCCACAGGCTTCAGATTTGCTGCCGAGCCAATCTTTGAAAAACGCTCGGTAATTACCTGAAGCCGTGCAACATCCTTCTCCATTTCGTCAGTTATCTGCTCATCAACACTATTGAGCTTCAGGATTTCAATCCATGCCATGATCGCTGAGAGAGGTGTACCCAACTGATGCGCCGTTTCCTTTGCCAGACCTGCCCAAACCTGATTCTGCTCCGATTTTCGTGCTGTACTGAAAAGCAGATAGGCAACAGTTATGAACACTACAATTACACCAAACTGAAAAAACGGATAATATTTAAGCTGGGTAAGCAGGTACGAGTTCTTGTAAAATATCAGCCGCTGTCTTCCTTCTGAAAACTGTATCTCAATAGGTTCGTTCACTGAAGCCATTTCCTGTACCATCTGCAGCAATGCCTTGTCGTCGCTTGCAATCGAACGGTCAATATTACCGGTTGCCACAATATGTTTTCTCGACACATCAGTGATTATTACCGGTACTGATGCCGAATTTGCCACCACTTCCGAAATAAATGATTTTTCAAGGTCTTCAAGGTAGGCACGCAGTTGAGTGAAAGTCTTCGACTCTTTATAATAAACACGGATATGATTTTTCGGGTCAAGGCGGACAATAACCGGTTCAAAAGCTGAAAATTCACGTTTCAGTTCTCCGGCAAGTATTTCATCCGATTCTAATTCCATGTCGAGGTTGGCATAAAGCGTAATCTTATCCCTGGAATCGGTGATGATAACAGGAATTGTATTGTTATCCGAGATTATTTTCAGATAAAAATCCATGGCTTCTGACTCTTCGGTTTCGCCAAGACGTTTAAAAGCTTCAGCTAATATTTCAACATGCTTACGCTCATCAGCCTTTATCTGCTCAAAAAACTCCTGAGTATAATGTACCAACTGCACACGATTCCGGATGGCATCAGCCCAGATGGTGGCATTCCGGCGCTCGTCAAGGGCAATATGACGGGCTAATATGTTGGAATACCACAGTGATGCCATTACAATTACAAGGGCAATAATGCCAAGAATTATCTTCCAGCGCTTTTTTTTGTAATAAATATCCAAAACCTATATCTGATTTTAATGTTGGTGAATATTCCTGAACCTTGTTTTGTTATCAAAACTAAATGTTTTGCTCAGAAAAAATTGCGTTTGCAAAAATAACGAAAGCATTGGGTTTTGATTGCCGCCTAAACTATTATAAAGTAAATGTTTTAATTCATAACTGCGAAACATACCAAATAGCAGCCTGTTCAATCATTTGCAAATAAAATACTTTTATTGATATTGAAGTAATATGTATATTTGCACTTTAATTTAACCCACTATAACCATGAAAAAATTTTATTTATTCATCGTATTGCCTGCTCTGGCTGTGTTAATGCTTACAGGCTGTAATCAACAAACTGTTATGAGTGCAAAACAAATCCCGCTTGAAGATTTTTTCCGGAATCCCGAAAGATCGGGTTATCAGATCTCTCCTGAAGGCAAATATTACTCTTATATGGCGCCTTATAAAAACCGTATGAACATTTTTGTGGTTGAAATAGGCAAAAACGAACCCTTAATGCTTACCAGCGATACCGCCCGCGATATTGCAGGCTATTTCTGGGCTAACGAAAACCGTATTCTCTACCTTAAAGATACCGGCGGAGACGAAAATTTTAAACTGCTTGCCGTTAATGCCGATGGCAGCAATCCAAAAGCCCTTACCGATTTTGAAGGCGTGAGAACACTGATAATTGACGATCTTAAAGATATTCCCAATGAAGTGATAATAGGGCTTAACAAACGCGATCCCACAGTATTTGACCCTTACCGCCTCGATGTTGAAACCGGCGAGCTTACCATGCTTGCCGAAAATCCGGGTACCATCCAGGGATGGATGACTGACCACGATGGAAAACTACGGCTTGCCATTGCAATAGAAGATGGGGTGAACAATAGTATCCTGTACCGCGATACAGAAAATGAGGAATTCCGTAACATACTCACCACCAACTTTAAAGAATCGGTTTCACCTGCATTTTTTAGTTTCGATAATAAATTGCTTTATGCCATTTCAAATCTTGGAAGAGATAAGACTGCTGTAGTGATATTTGATCCCAACACCGGAAAAGAAACAGAAATGCTTTACGAAAATGAGGATTACGACATCTCAAACCTGTCGTATTCGCGTAAACGCAAGGTAATCACCACTGCCAGCTATACTTCATGGAAGCGTGAAAGACATTTTTTCGATAAGGAAAGCAAAGACCTGTTCGCCCGTCTCTCACGCGATCTGGGTAATTATGAATTTGGCATTAACTCAGCCACCCGCAACGAGGATAAATTCATAATCAGAACCTGGAGCGACCGCTCGCTGGGTGCTTATTACCTGTACGACAAACAAAGCGATGAGCTTACAAAGATAACTGAAGTAAGCCCCTGGATTGATGAAAACGAAATGGCTCCCATGCTGCCAATACAATACACCTCGCGTGACGGACTTACCATACATGGATATCTTACCCTTCCGAAAGGCTATACCATGGATAATGCCAAAAATCTGCCTGTGGTCATGAACCCTCACGGAGGACCCTGGGCACGTGATACATGGGGTTTCAATCCCGAAATACAGTTCATGGCTAACCGCGGATTTGCTGTTTTACAGGTAAATTTCAGAGGATCAACGGGTTATGGACGAAACTTCTGGGAAATATCATTCAAACAATGGGGACAAACCATGCAGGACGATGTCAGCGATGGTGTGAAATGGCTCATTGACAAGGGAATTGCCGATAAGAACCGCATTGCAATTTATGGAGGAAGCTACGGAGGATATACCACCCTTGCAGGGCTTGCGTTCACACCCGAACTTTATGCCGCCGGTATTGACTATGTGGGAGTTTCAAATCTTTTTACCTTTCTGAACACCATACCTCCTTACTGGAAACCTATGCTCGACATGTTGTACGAAATGGTTGGCGACCCTGTTAAAGACAGTGCAATGCTCAAAAAAGCCTCTCCGGTGTTTCATGCCGATAAAATGACGGCGCCTTTGTTTATTGCGCAGGGTGCAAACGACCCACGCGTAAATATTGACGAATCGGATCAGATGGTGGCTGCACTTAAGGAAAAAGGTGTAGAAGTTGAATATATGGTGAAAGATAACGAAGGACACGGATTTCATAACGAAGAAAACCGTTTTGATTTTTACAGGACTATGGAAAAATTCCTGAACCAGCACCTGATGAGATAAGATATAGGAACCCTGCTTATTTCCATTTCAAAACCCATAATTTCCGTAACAAATACGGAGGAATCTGATTGTTAGCCGGTTTGATAAAAAAAACCGGACCAGATGTTATTTTTCCGAAATTAAAATACAGATTACGGCAAATTGTTTTGTAAATTCGCAGTGAATTTTGTTAATAAGTGGCATTATTATGCATGATTCAGTTATTCAGGCGGTTAAGCCGGCATAAGTAAGTAATGCCACTGTGAACCTGCGTAAAAGCAATATCATCAATTAAATAATTATTTATTAACTAAACAGTAAAATTATGAGAACAATTACTTTTTTAAAAATTATGGCTGTAAGCAGCCTAATGTTCTTTTACATAGGCTTAAAAGGACAAACTGCTGTTGTTACCCAGAGACCAAGTCATATTGATCTCACTTCAACAACCGCTGAAAGTGCAGTTTTAATGACACTTTCAAATTATTTATCTGACGATGCAAGATACCGCTTATATAATGGAGGAAATCAGTATAATTGCTGGGATGAAGAAAAACAACAGTACATTACAGTTAACTCATATGGCAATGGACCAAGAGTTCCAGGAACACCAACTACTTCAACAACTTTCTGGATTTTATTTCAAAGAGGAACAAACAATACAATAGTTGCAAGTTATAGAGATAGGTTGGGTCCTGGTTATAATAACAATTATCAAACAAAAGCATTACCAGAAGCAACTTCAATATCAACATCTTACACTCTAACAGGTGTTTTTGTAAGTTCAGGAGGATTTTCCGATACAGTTAAACATGTTGTACTTGGATTTAGTGAGAACACTCTTATTACAGCAGCTTCTACAACTCTGGAAACCGGTGCTTTCAGTTTAGTTTGCCCATCGGATATAGTAATAGATAAAATTGAAGTTAGAACTGTTCTTAACGAAAACATTGCACAAATTACCGGAAGTTGGGATACAACAACAGATGTTGGGGAATTGCAGGCTGGCGGTACTCCCACAGTATCAAATCCGGTTTTCACACCTCCCGCAGGAGATTACTATACACCGCAAATTGTAGTAATATCCACTTCTACTGAAGATGCAGGTATCATGTACAGCCTCGACGGCGAACAGGGAACATATCAGGAATACACTGCACCCATCAGCGTAAGCGAAAACACCAGCATCTGGGCTTATGGCTATAAAGAGGATTATAACAACAGCAGTACTGTAAATGCTGTTTACAATATTCTGACCATTGCCCAGGAGCCTGAAAATCATCCTACAAATTTCACTGCCACAGCTAATTCACATAATTCCATCACACTTTCATGGACTGAAAGCGATGCTGATGCCTATCTCATCAAGGGCAGTGATGTTAGCTTTGAAGATATTGAATCCCCGGTGGATGGTGTTTCTGAAACCGATGGAACTTTGGTAAAGAATGTTGGTTCTGCCAAAAGCGATCATGAGTTCACCGGTCTTGAACCTGAAACCGAATATTTCTTTAAAATATTCCCCTATAACGGAACAGGAGCAGGCGTAAATTACAAAACTGACGGCGCAGTGCCTCAGGCAAGCGCCACAACCGAAGAAGCTCCTGAACAAAGGGATATTATCACACAATGGAATTTTGATTCAGAAACACTTGAGCCGGATATCGGAGAAGGAACAGCAATAAACGTAGGAGGAACTTCAAGCGAATTTTCTGCCGGAAATCCTGGAAGAGGATGGAATACAAAAGATTATCCAGCTCAAAGCACAAACTCAGGTACTGCCGGTGTTGAGTTCATGGTAAGTACACTTGGTTATAAAGATATTGTTCTTAATTTTGATCATAGGGCTTCAGGAACTGCCTCACGGTGGGCGCAGATAGAATACACCACTGATGGTGGTGATAACTGGAATATCCTTGACAATAACGAAGGCGGGCTTTCCCCCCACGACAATTTTCATTCTTTTGAATTTGATTTCACTGAAATAGAGGATGCCAACGATAATCCCGGATTCGGAGTAAGAATACTGTCAATATTTAGCCCTGAGGCTTTTGACCAAAATGAAACATTAACATATGGACCAGATGAAGCTTACCAACGTGCCAATGCTCAGTCGGGACCTCCGGGAACCGGAACAGGTACAGGAAATTATGGTCCAGCAGGTACCTGGCGTTTTGACAATGTTACCATAAGTGGTTATGAAACTGAAAGTTTGCTGACACCTGTAAAATTGGCTATCACCGATGTGAATGATGATGTTTCGCCCACTGTGAACCAGCCATTCTCAGTGAAGATCCAATCCCGCACTGCTGATAATCTCCCTGCCAATGTTGATCAGGATACTTATGTAAGCTTGTCGCTTGCAGCAGGAACAGGAACTCTGGGTGGAGTACTTACAGGTCTTATTCCTGAAGGACAGAACACCCTTGAACTTACTGAGGTTACCTATAATAAGGCTGAAGATGATGTTACAGTGCTGGCAATGGTTACTGGAGGAATGACTCTTAGCTTTGGTATAAGCGCTCCTTTCAATGTTATTTCTCCAGCCACCCATCTTGCTTTTGTTGATTTCCCACAGTCGGGCTATGCTAATGAGCCTGTTACAGCTTTCACCGTTGAGGCACGCCGCCCCGATAACACGGTTGATCCCGGCTTCACAGGCGATATCACACTAAGTCTGGCTGACAAAACAGGTCAGGTGGATGGCACACTGGTAGTTGAAGCAGTGAATGGTATTGCTGCTTTCAACAATGTACTTTTCACCGAAGCAGGAAACTACACCCTTAATGCTGATGCTGACGGACTTACTCAGGCTACCAGCGAAGAAATAGGGATAATACCTTTGATTGAACCTGCTATAAGCGGAGTACTGGTACCAAAATTCATTAACGCTAATTTACCAGCGAATAACAGGCTGCCTTATGCGTTCAGGGCTACATTATACAATCTGCTGCCAAATACAACATACAGATATCTGAATCAGGCTGTTATTAGTTCGGATGGAGCAACAACAAGTGGTGCCGGAAATTGTATTTTTGTAAAAATGGATGGCGATTTTGTCCGTACTTCAAGCCCAAGTTTTAACAATGCCTATGGTGAATTTACAACTGACGAAAACGGCAGCTTTACAGGATGGTTCATACTTGAAACTACTGGTAATGATAGATTTACTGCCGGAAATGAGATATTTATGAGAATCCGTATCAATGATGGTGCCGGCGGAACAGAAACAGCACATTATCTTACCCTTCAGGAAGAAATAACCGTAATCATGTTTGGCGAAAATTACGATGAAAATGAGGGTTCAGCACTCAAGGGATTATCTGATTTTACACCGAAGAATTTTGTATTCCTCTATGATGAAAATATGGATCTGAGAGGAAGACCAATTGCAGGAACAAGTATTGAAACCACCGGGGTTGATTTTTCGGGTATTAACCAGTATGCAGCATTTTATAAAACAGGAGTTTCCGGCATTAATGGAGCCTGGGGTACTATAATACCCAACGTTATTGAAAATGGTGTACGCCATATTGAAGAGCGCAGCCTGACAGACGGAAGCATTGTAAATACACGTACTTCTTCTGATGGGATCTGGGGTGCAACCAATACCGCAAATCCTGCAAGCGGAACCACACCACTGGTAATTGATCTCACTGAACAGGGTATTCAGCCTTTCCTTGCTCTGAACGATATCACCATAACTCCATTGACTGATACCTGCTTTGCTGCTTACGACACCATTCAAACCACTGATTTCGTGGTACAAAGCGGAGGCGCAGTCCAACTGGTAAGCAGTGGAGTAGTGAGAATGTTGCAGGGAACTGTGGTAATGGAAGGCGGATATCTGAGAGCATGGATTGATCCTGACAGCATCTATTGTTCAATGGCTGCCACCATGCTTGCCGATACTGACAGCTTTACAGAAACTGAAACTGTTTTACCAATACCTGAAACTTCATCAGCTTTCTTCAGTGTTTATCCAAATCCGGGTAACGGGAACTTTACACTGAGAATAAATTTGGCTGCGGTTCAGGAAAACATAAGCCTTGAAATTTTCAACCTTATCGGCGAACGGCTGATATACAGAGAATTATCAGAAACAAATCTCTACCAGCTTGATATGACCTCAATGCAAAGTGGCATGTACCTTGTCCGTATCATTCATGGTAATCAGTCAGAAGTTCAAAGGATCATAAAACAATAGACTGATCGTTAGTTTTTAGCCACGAATGCATGAATTAGAATATTTGTGCATTCGTGGTTTTTATATCTTTTAATAACTTTACCACTTAATTTAAAAACATACAAAATGAAAACCATTCTTAAGATTCTGGCTATGCTCTCCGGAGCTGTAGGTGCCATAATGATGATTCTGGGCATAATTGCAATTTTCAATAACCGCATTTTGTTCGAACACTACTGGTCGAACTATTTCTATGCTGCTCAGGTTTTTATTGTTGCCGGCATCTTTCTGATACTTGCCCGGCATGAATGTGGAATTTGTAATAAGGAGTGATTTGCACAGTCGGTTTAATTTTCCTGAAAACAAATATTTCAACAGGTTTTCCGAACCATTGAAGCTGCTCATATTTTGCCTGCTTATCATGGTTCAGGGCATACAGGCTCAAACTGATAAAAAACCTCTTAGAATTGAACTGGATTCTCATCCCAACTCCGAACCTTTTCAGTTCATACCGCTTGGCAGCAACGGACTTCTCGTAATCCTGAAAACCAACGAAATTGAAGAAAAAAATCTCCGGAAATGGGGTTTTGGCTTTTATGATACCGACATGGAACTGCAATGGGAATTTTTTCATTCCATTAACCGCAATTATGAATACATTGCGTATGCCAGAACTTCAGAGGAACTTTCGTTGTTTTATTACGACCACAAATCATCGGCTGAGAACAATACACTGATAATCAACATCAACACTGAAACAAAGCAGCTTCGCAGTGTTGAAGGCTCTGTTGACAAGCGGTATGAACCTTTTGTTTTTGTGAGGCGGGATAAATTCTGTTTTCTGGGTTCGAACGCAAAGACTGCCTGTAAGCTTTTCAGGATTGACACAGAAAGCGGCGAAATATCCGATATTATACTTAATGAATCAGGAGGTGTTTTTCTTGAAAACATCTGTATTGATACGCTAAACAACGAAATTGTGGTTCTTACCAGTATGCGCAACGAGCGCCGCCAGAGTTCGCTTTATCTTCAGCGCCTTGACACGGCTGGCAATCAGAAAGCTTTTATACCTCTCATGAAGGGTGAAAACCGAAAGATTCTCACTTCGGCTGATTATGTAAGCCTGGGCAACGGCATGTTCATGGTTCTGGGCAGCTTTACCGTTCATCCGCAGCGCCGTCCTGTCTATGTTTCCGACCCCGAAGGAGCCAAAGCAACAGGCTTTTACAGAATAATTTCCGAATCGGATATAAACGAACCATCGGTTCAGTTTTTCAGCTTCGGCGAACTTTCAAATTTTGAAACCTATATGCGCGGTACCACAACACACAAAAACCGCCGTTCAATAGGCAGCCTGTTCGGTTCAAAAACCTCCGACCTCGAACATAGCCTTATAATCCATAAAATTGAAAAGTATAAAAATATTTTCCTGCTCCTTGCCGAAGCTTTCACTTCCGATTATCGTAATATCACCACCATTGTTTACGATTATTACGGTCGTCCCATACCACGCACCTATTCAGTTTTCGACGGCTACCGCTACCGTCATGCCATGGTCCTCGCCTTCGACCGCCTGGGACGCCTGATATGGGATAACGGAATTGAAATGAGCAGCATACGCACTTTTACTCTTGCCGAAAAGGCTGCTGTTTACATTGACGACAACGAAGCTGTTATGGCATACAGCAACGATGGTAAAATTGCCTGGAAACCGGTTAAGGATAATCACACCGGCGTTTCTTATGCCAACATCGAAACAAAATATTCAAAAGACAGGGTTACCAACGAGCAAAATAATCAGTTCACCCATTGGTACGACAATTATTTTCTCGCCTCAGGCTACCAGACCATAGTAAACAACTACCTCCCCTCCAAAAACCAGAGGAGCATATTCTTCATCAACAAAATTGCTTTTGATTGAGGGGAGTACCGATAAAACTTAAATTGAAGAACGAGCTTAAAACGCAACTCCGTAAACTGCATTCGTTTAAGCCCTGATTATTATAGCTAGTGGTTCTTCTCTTCGTCATTGTGCGCCGAGTTTAATAATTTTCGATTTTGCTGTTGCTCGTTTTGCTCGTCAATGTTATCTGTTTAGTCAGCATAGAAATCAGAGTGAACATCACACAAATAGTCGTGAAACCCCCAACCAATACCACTTGTGTCACTAACAACTTTACTGGCTCGGTCCGCATATTTGTCAAGTAAATTTTCTTTTCTCATTAATGTTAACGCAGCGACATAGGTGGTCGCCATACTTGAATAAAAACCTTCGTCAATGTCGCCAAAGTCGTTAGTGAATTGCACACCTGTCTCAACGTAAAACAGCATAAGGTCTGCGAGTAAATCAGTGGAAGGTCCAAGTTTTTTGAAGTCGCTAATTGCTTTTTTGCCGTCTTTTAGTTTGAGTTTGTAGCCACGCTTCGGGTAAAACGCTACAAATACTTTGTCACGATATTTTTCAAAAAGTTCCCTCTCGTTCGGATTTACATAAAAGTCAAGAAACTCTTGAACTGATTTGTTCTTTTTATATAAGTCAGCAACAAGGTATATGAGTTTATCCTTGTCGAGTTTTTTAAGTTCTTTTTTTATATCTGTTAGTCCCATATATTTTAATCATACCATTGGCTATAACTCATTTATACCCCTCATAAAATGACGCCAATACATCTTGTTTTGGTTGGCTTTGCACCATTTAATGAGGGTTTATTTTTTTTCAAAAATACAATTTTTTTAAATCCTCAAAAGGACTTTTTATTTTTTTTAATGCTTTTTTGGATAGTAGAGTGTGGATTTCTGTTGTTCACCTACTACCTCCCCTCTAAAAATCAGAGGAGCATATTTTTTATCAACAAGATTGCTTTTGATTGAGGGGGGATACCGATAAAATTAAAATTCAGAACTCCTGATCCCATCATT